>Ga0070730_10000083_pt1 | contig 122309 bp, 117 predicted proteins | sample Coa_R1_3_FD_66447 | JGI IMG/M metagenome (GOLD analysis project Ga0070730, IMG submission 66447) | Surface soil microbial communities from Centralia Pennsylvania, which are recovering from an underground coalmine fire - Coalmine... | ecosystem: Environmental > Terrestrial > Soil >... | reverse complement strand
GCTGGCGCTGGTGCTGGTCAGCAGGTTCAGGCCCTGGTAGGACGCGTCCTTGACCAGCTGACCCAGCTGCTTGGCGATGTTCTTGAACTGGGTCGTGGCCGAAACGCGCTGGGACAGCGTCGCACCGCGGGCGCCTTCGAGCACGCCCTTGAGCTGCTTCAGCAGGCCGTCGACCGCCGAGGTGGCGTCAAGCGCGGTCTGAACCGACTGGATCGACTGGTCGACGTTAGCCTTGCGGGTGAGGAGCTGGCTGGACCGGTCGTAGAGCGACTTGGAGCGGAAATAGGCGACCGCGTCGTCGGAAGCCGAATTCACCTTCTTGCCGGTGTTCAGCTCGTTCTGGGTCTGCGTGAACAGGGACGAGGCGCTGGACAGAGACTGCAGGGTATTGGTTTGGGTCGCGGTGAGAGTAATGCCAGACATGTTTTCAATCCTTTAAGGATTTAGGCCGGAGGGCTTGGCCCAACGGTTTCCCCATTTGGGGAGGCTGCGATATCGACGGGCGAGTGGAAATTTTTTCCTCCCGGCGTCCCGTCTGAGGACCATTTAGCCCCCAAACCTTAACGAAAAGGTTAACAACCCTGCATTTCGATAAAAATCTTCAGATCGAGTATTTCCATGGGCTTACGGCATGTTCCAAGGCGGAATTTCGGGATTTTACCGGCCCGCCCGAGGGCATCAGGGCGCTGGTTTCTGGATTACGCCGGCATTAATTGCCGGCCAATCCGGGTTCGCCCGCATCAGCATTGCGATATCGGTCCAGCCGAAATCCCCGCCCGTCGGAGCGAAATGCTCGATGATCCGCCGGAGCAGTTCGAAATCCTCAGGCGTGTCCACGCACCAGCGATAGACCTGGTCGGGAGCCTCGGTGGCAAGGAAGCGGGCGCCATAGCGCTCGACATGGCGGCGGATAAAGGGCGTCACATGCTCGCGATCGCCGGGAAGGGTCGCCTCGCGCACGGCCTGGTCGAGCGCCTCGCGACTGAAGACCTCGCAATCGAGCCCACGCGGAAAGCTTCCGACGTCCAAGGCGGCGTAATGGCAATCCGGGCCGGCACTCTCATAGAACGCGATCGTCCGATCGAGCAGCGCCGGATCGAGGACCGGGCAATCCGAGGTCACCCGCACGACCGTCGCGGCCCCGGCCGCTGCCGCGGCTCCGGCGTAGCGATCCAGGACATCATCCTCCGAGCCACGAAACACCAGCACTCCCGCCTGCTCAGCAATCTCGACGATCGCATCGGCCGCAGGCTCCCCTGTCGTCGCGACGACGATGCGGTCGAACCGGCGCGAGCGCTTCAAGCGATCGAGATGCCACCACAGCAGCGGCTTGCCTGCGACCGGCATCAGCACCTTCGCCGGCAAGCGGGTCGAACCGACCCGGGCCTGGGTGATGCAAACAATCGGTCGATCGGCCGATGCTCCCGTCATCGGTTGGCGTCCGCGAAAGTGCGCTCGATGTGGCCGATCTTGCGGCCGTCGATGGTGACGTCGTCGCTCACGGGAATTCGACTCCAATCAACTGGCGGCGCGGGCGATCTTGCGCCGCGCCATGTGACGAGGGAAGCCAGGACCTTAGCGACCGCGTGGTTACCAGAGTGTTTGCATCGCCCGGGTCAGTGCGTCCGCCACCCGTTCGACACCCGCGACGTCGACCAGGCCGACAGTCTGGGACGCCATCGCCTCTCGTTCGGCCGCGTCGGCCCAGAGCGCCGCGGCCCTGCCGACGATCGCCCCGACCGCATCGGGGACGCGCGCATCGAACACCTCGCACCACCCCTTGGCGGCGGCCCGGGCGGCGCCGGCCTCCTGGTTGTCGGCGACGACCGCGATCAGCGCTGGCACGCCCAGGGCCGCGAGTTCGCCGACCGTGCCGCCGGCTGCCGAGACGGCGAGCCCCGCCCGATTGATCAGGGGGCCCATCTCCAGCGGATCCAGATGGGTCACAACCCGCTCGCCCAGGGCGGCCGCTCGTAGCGCCAGGCTGTCGGCACCTGGCACGCTGCCACCGACCACCACCTCGATCGTCACCTCCGGTCCCAGCGCATCGTCGAGCGCGGCGGTGACCGGCAGGGTCAGGCCGGCGGGATCGGCGCCACCGAAGGTGACGAGGATGGCGGACCGCCGTCCGATGGGATCGGCAGGTGCCGTCTTCGACCGGCGCAACTCCCGGCGCAGCAGGATATGGCGCGGGCCTACGAGGAAGGTCGCATTGGGCGCCGCCCGGCGCCATCGGTCGTCGTCCGGGCCGGCGGCCGCATTCAGCACCAGATCGGCGTGAAGCGGCAGGCCATCGTCCATGTCCTGGAACGCCAGGATCGGAACGCCCAGCGCCCGGAGCGCCAGCCGCCAGCCGGCGCTCAGATGGTAACCGTCAACGACGACGGCATTGGCGCCCAATTCCCGCGCGACGGACAGCGTCGCCCCGGCTTCGGCGTCCACCGCCGGATCGACCGGCCGAACGGCGATCCGCTCGGCGGCAAGGCGCCGCTCGATCGACGGGGTCAGCGCCGTCGATGCGAAGGTGACCTCGAACCCGCGATCTCTCAGCTCTTCGGCCAGAGTCAGGCAGCGCATGACGTGCCCGGTCCCCATGGCCGCGGTCGCATCGGCTCGGAAGAGGATCATCGGGGTCAAATCGAAACGTCCTATGCCGGCACGGCCGCGGGCACGGCGACGGCCGGCGGCAGCCATTGCGCGCAGGGCGCCGGCGTCGTCCGGCGATAGTGCTCGAATTCCGCGAACGGCAGCGGCTTCGCGAACAGGAAGCCCTGAGCATAGGGCACGCCCCGTTGACGCAAATAGTCGAGCTGGGCGACCGTTTCGACCCCTTCCGCAATGATTTCCATATCGAGCTCTCGGGCCAGGTTGATGATCGAATCGACCACCGTGCGGGTGACCGCGTCGGTGCCGATCGCCTGGACGAAGGATGCATCGATCTTCAGATAGTCGCCGTGAAACTTCTGCAAATAGGCGAGCCCGCTATGGCCAGTGCCGAAATCGTCGAGCGCGATGCCCGGCCCCATGGTCCGGAGCGCGTCGATCACCTTGCGCCCGGCATCGTCGATCGGAAAGCGCTCCGTCGCCTCGAGCACCAACAGCGCCGGGGACAGGTTGCGGCCGCTGAAGATCGCTCGGATGTCGTCGACGATCGTGTTGTCGCGCAACTGGACCGGCGCCAGGTTGATCGAGATATGGAAGTCGCGCGGCAGCTCGATCTCTTCGAAGTCGTCGCGCACGCGATGCATCAGCCAGCGGGTGACCGGAATGATCAGCCCGCTTTCCTCGGCCGCGGGAATGAACAGATCCGGCCGGATCAGGCCGCGATGGGGATGGCGCCAGCGGATCAGCGCCTCGGCGCCGACGCAACGGTCGTTCTGGATGTCGATCAGCGGGTGATAATGCACTTCGAGCTCGTCCCGCCGGAGCGCCGCCTTGAGACCACGCGACAGGAGCTGCCGGTCCGTGCCGAGGCGCGACGCCAGCCAGACCAGGAGCGCCGACAGCAGGATCCCGGCGGCGGCAAACATAGGCAACTCGCTCCGGAACGACGTCCAGATGGCCGATTGCGGCACCAGCACCGTCGCGGTCACATCGAACAGGCCGGACCGCCGGGTCAGCGTCAGCGGCGAGGCCCCCAGCGCCGCCGCCGGCTGGCCGGTTTCGCGCAGCACGGTGCCATCGCCCAGCTCGACCCGGAGTGCTCCGGCATCGGCGAAGGCGAGCGGTGCCGCCAATTCGTCGAACAGCACCGGATCGGCCACGGCATCGATGCCGGCGCCGTCGTCACGCCGGACATCGACGATGAGGGCCGGCGTCCCGATCAGGGCCGAGCGTCCCATGCGCACGACCAGTCCGGCGCCCCGGGTGGCGCCGATGGCGCCGGTGAGATCGAGATGGACCTGGCCACGGCTCGTGCAATAGAGCCAGCCGCCGGCATCATAGAGACCGACAGTGCGGACGAGCGGCGACTCGTAGGTCAGCCGGTCCAGGCCCTGGATCGTCGCGGCGTCGCACGCGGTGCCGATCATGCCTTGCCGCTCGCGCAGGCCGGACGCGATCCGGCCGAGGAAGCGGTCGGCATCTGAGACCGCGGTTTCAGCGGCAGCAACCAAGCGGTTGTGCAGATCCCTGTCCGCAATCCGCCAGCACAGGGCCGTCAGGAGCAAGATCGGCAGCAGAGCCGCCAACAGCACGAAAAGATTCTCACGCGATCGCATCAAATTTGCTTCGATCCCACTACCGACGAATTGCGGTGAGCCTACACCACGGCAGCGTGTGTGACGAGCGGTGCCGGGCGCGCCCGCTCACTCGATCCTGGCCCGCGGTCGAGCAAGGCCGCGGCCCCCGCTGCGGTCGTGGACGGATTTCCCTTTCATTAACCTTCGTTGGCCCATATGGAGGCTCGGTTTTACACCGGTCAGGATGCAATGGGACCCATCGAACACACGCCGCCGTCGGATCGCCAGACACGGGACGAGGTGATCCGCGAGGCGCTTACAGCGATCGCGACGAACGATCTCGAACGCGGCATCGAGCTGGCGCAACAGGTCAACACACTCGAACCCAACAGCAACGTTGGATTGCATCTGGTCGGCCTTCTGTCGCTGCGCCTGAATGAACCGGGCAAGGCGGTCGAGGCGTTCGAGGCCGCCAGCAGAATCGCGCCGGACGTGCGCGAGCACATCGACGCGCTCGCGATCGTATTCTCCAGGACCGGCCGCCTGGTCGACGGGCTGTTCTACGGCAAGCTCGCGACGGCCGCGACCAAGGATACCGGCATTCCGGGCATGCTGCCCGAGTGGCTCGGCACGTTCGATGAGGCATTCTACAAGATCGATGACCGGCCCCTGATCAGGCAGGGGCAGCGGCTGGCTGCCGCCGGCGACTATCTGGGCGCCGGCGAGGCGTTCCGCCGGGAAGTCGACCTCGACCCGCACTCCGTCGAGGGTTGGCGCGGCTTTGCCGATGCGCTCTACCGAACGGGCAAATTCGACGATGCGCTGGTCGCATCCGGCGCCTTGATGTCGCTCACCGACCGGCGCGCGGAGGATCTTTCGCTGCACGGCTTGGTGCTTGCCGCCACCGGACGGTTCGACGAAGCCCTGGTTGCCGGTCGGGAGGCCGAAGCTCTCGCCCCCGACGACGCCGCCATCGCCTGGCGCACGGTTCAGGCCCAAGGCCGCCGGCCAAACGCCGATGCCGCCAGCGTCGCGGCGCTGATCGAGAGCTGGGGCAGCCGGTTCGTCGCCGCCGAGATGCGCCCGGATCGTGCCGATCCGGCCGAATTCACCAACCGGCGGGTTCGCCTCGGCGTCATGTCGGGCCATTGGGCCCATGGCGACGGGCTCGACCTGATCGTCCCCATCCTGGAACAGCTCGACCGCCGCGCCGTCGAGCTCTTCGTCTATGCCGACGGTCTGGTCGACATGCCGCTCGCCCGGCGCCTACGCGCCCGTTCGAACGTCTGGCAGGACCTGACCAATCTTGACGCCGAAACGGCTGGCTTCGTCGTCCGCAACGATGCGCTCGATGTGCTGATCGATCTCGACGATCCACTCGTCACCAACCATGCGCCGCTCGTGGCGCAGGCGCCCGCCCCCGTCGTATTGGCGCTGCACGGCGACTTGGCGAACGCCTTGGCCGCCGGCTTCACGGGCGTGCTCGGGGATCGCGCCGCCTACCCGGCCGACGACGCGCGGATCATCGCGATCGAGGGGGGACTCGTCGGCCAGCCGGTCGATCTGCCACCGCTCGACCCGGCCGCCGTTCGCACGCCCGGCGCCGCCATCACCCTCGGCACGCTCGCCCCCGGCTGGCAGATCGGTGACAAGGCCCTGGCAGCCTGGCGCGACATCCTGACGGCGCTGCCGGGCGCAGTGCTGGTTCTGGACGACGAACGCCTGGGTGGCGCCCAGGCGTTGGCTCGGATCACCGGCCAGCTGCCGCGGAATCAGTTGCGCCTTAGAGAGCCTGGGACGATCCAGGACTATCTGGCGTCGGTCGATCTGCTACTCGATCCGATCGGCAACCTGTTCGCGGACGGCCTTATCGCCGCCGCCGCCCAGGGCACGCCCGGCATCACCTGCCGCGGGAAACAGGCTCGCGCCAATCTGGCCGCCGGCTGGCTGGATCGCGTCGGCATCCGGGCGCTGGTGGCGGAAAATGCCGACGACTATCGCCGCAAGGCGGTCGAGGCCGTCACGTCGAGCGATTTCCGCGCCGGTTTTGCCGAGCGGATCATCGCCGATCGCGAAGGCGCCCCCGCCACGCAAGCCCGGCGCCTTGTCCAGGCCATCGCCATCCTCGTCAATTCGACCGCACAGCCATGACCGAGAAGACCGACGACCTGTTCGAGCGCAATATGGCCGCGCTCCAGCGGCTGTTTCCCGACCTCCATCTGCAGATGGCGGCGATCACCGAGCCGACGGCGCGGATCGTCGGCAGTCTCGAAACGGACGACATCAACATCGATCTCGGGCACACGCTGCTCTATCCGGGCAACGCGAAGACCCATGCCGAGCGCCAGTTCGCCGAGTTCCAGGCGAGTCCCCATCGCTTCTTCATGAATCCGCCGATCCATCACAGCGGGCCGACACGTCCCTATCACCACGACCATGTGTCGGCGGCGGTCTACGACTTCATCAAGGGCCGCGGCCTATCGGGCATACCCCAGCTGCCGGCGGAGGACGCAGGCTTCCTGCTCGTCTACGGCATCGGCCTCGGCTTCCATCTGCCTTCCCTGTTCGAGCAGATGGACGTCCGCCATATCATCCTGGCGGAGGAGTTCCCTGAGCTGCTCTACCATTCCCTGCATTTGGTGGACTGGGCCACCATGCTCGAAACCGCGACGGAGCGCGGCCAGTCCGTCCAATTCAGCTTCGCCCGCGACCCGCTGCTGCTCGCCGAGCGGATCCATTGGTCCATGCGCGGACCGGGCTTCGGTCTGCTCGACGGTTCCTATGTGTTCCGCCACTACGCCTCCATGGTGCTCGACAAGGCCTATGGCGAATTCCGCGAAAAACTGCCGCTGCTGCCGATTTCGATGGGGTTCGTCGAAGACGAATGGGTGATGCTCAAGAACTGCGGCACCAACCTCATCAGGAACGATTTCCAGTTGCTCGAAGACCGGCCGAGATTGGAAAAGAACCTGCCGGCCTTCGTCGTCGGGTCGGGCCCGTCGCTCGACCAATCCATCGAGGCGATCAAGCGGCTTCAGGGCCAGGCGATCGTCTTCTCGTGCGGCACCGGCCTGCTGCCGCTGCTGCGCAACGGCATTCGCCCGGACTTTCACTGCGAGCTGGAAAACGTCGCCTCTTCCTATGACCACGTGAAGCGGACAGCCGATCAGTTCAGCCTGGACGGCATCACGCTGATCGCTTCGTCCACGGTCTGGCCGGAGATGCCCGGCCTGTTCGACCGGCGTGTGTTCTATTTCCGCGATTCGGTCTGCTCGACCGGCCTGTGGGCACCCGACCGCATCGGGCTGTACGGCACCGCGCCAACCTGCACCAATCTGGCCATCCGCGCCGCCCTGCTGCTGTGCTTCCGGCAGATCTATCTCTTCGGCGTCGATCTCGGATCGCGGGATGCAGCCAAGCATCATTCCAACGACGCGATCTACTATCGCGCCGAGGACTGGGGCCGCGGCTATGTGCAGAACGCGGAAGCGATGACGATCGAGATGCCGGGCAATTTCGGCGGCAAGGCCTATACCAACTCGACCCTGCACTGGACCCGGATGATGATGGCCCAGGGCCTCGAGATGTACTCCTACGCGAAGATCTACAATTGCTCCGACGGCGTCCAGATCCCCGGCACGCTGCCGAAATTGTCGCGCACGCTGAAGCTCGACGCGCCGCCGCATCGCAAGCCGCTGCTGCTGCAGCGTCTTCAGGCCGAACTGGAGGACAAGCGCGCCGGCGATATGGTCCCGATCGACGGTCTGCAGTCGATCGGACAGGCGTTTCACGACTGGTACGACGACCTGCTGGCGACGATCGACGGCGCCCGCTCGAGCGGGATGACCTTCATCGATTTCTATGAGAAATGCCTACCGTTCCTCGCGGAGCACGGTGACAGGCACTATCAGCGGGCGCTGCGCTCGGTCCATGTCGGCTCGCTGATGATCTTCTTCCAGATGGGGCATTTCTTCTACCGCCGCGTCGATGGCGAGCTTCGCGACGGGGTCATGGGCGCCTTCCTCGACGCCTTTCGCGAGCGCATCGAGATCATTCGCCAGGATTTCGACACGCATTTCGGCATTTTGCTCGGGCGGGCCGAGGCGGCATAACCGCCCCGGCCTTCCGCGGTCACAGATAGAGCGCCGGCCGGTAGAGCGCCGGGTCGGCCAGGATGGGCGCGAAGGCGGTCTCCAGATAGTCGGCATAGCGCAGCACGCCAGCATCGGTGCCGACCTCGTCCTGGCGCATTTCCAGGAGCACGTTCGGCAGCCCGCGCGGAATGACGTGGTGGCGCAGCGTGAAGCCGTGCGGATCACGCGCCGAATAGGGTTCGTTGTCGCCGACCGTCAACCCGTGCAGGCGGGCCAGGTTGGCGATCAGCGGCACCGCCAGGCGCGGGTCGCGGTCCCACAGCACGCCCACTTCCCACGGCCGGTCGAAGCCGTTCATGTGCGGTGTGAAGCTGTGCATGGAAACGACTGCCGGCGCCACACCGGCAGCGGCAAACCGGTCCAGCGCCGCCGCGACCGCGCCGTGATAGGGCCAATAGCATGCGGCCGCGCGCGTCTCGGCCTGCTCGGCCGACAGGCCTTCGTTGGCCGGCACCCGGATGCCGTCGCTGACCGCCGGCATCGAGGTCGGCGTACCCAGGGTGCGATTGCAGTCGACCACCAGCCGCGAATAGCCGGACAGCACCGCCGGGGCATCCCAGCGCCGCGACAACTCATGGGTCAACGCCGCGGCGCCGATGTCCCAGCCGACATGCTTCGCAAGGTCTGAATCGGCAAGGCCGAGGCTGCTCAAGGCCTTCGGCACGGCGCGGGTCGCGTGGTCGCAGACCAGCAGGACCTTGGCCCGCCCGAGCGGATTGAGCACCGTGAACGCCGGCGGATCGCCGCCCTGCAACAATCCTATGCGCTTGGTCGTCTCTGGCGCCTTGGCCGCTTCCCGCATCGTCACTCCGCCATTCCCCAGGGCCGGGACGGGCCGCTTCCGATCGATTCGATCCGAAATGCCCCCGCCCTGATCCCGCTCAGCCTCTCGGCCGCGTCTCTCGCGGCCGGCGCTACCTCTATAAGCCCAACACGGCCGGATGAAAACGCCGGCCAAGTCGTCGCATGCCGTACCCAGGTATGATTCTTCACCGTTCCTTAACCCGAATAGCTACTACTTATCCTCTAATTTTAACCATATGCCTGATTTCGCGGCATCGCATCTCCAGCCGGAATGGTGCAAGATAACTACCATGATCGTCGCTGGATGGACGGCGCTCTTCCTCAACCCTTTCTTGAGATCGCCTCCGATGGAGAGAGCGTGACGACTGTAGAGTCCGAGATGGCGCCGGCCCGTTCAGAGGCGACGCGCATGCACCCGATCACGTTGCGCTTCGCCGATCGGGCGCTCGAAGAACGTTTCCTGCGCGACAGCCTGCGTTCGGCGATGCCGATCGTGCGCCTTTTCCTGGCCAATGCGGCCCTGCTCTGCAGCCTGTTTGGCTTCCTCGATCCCTTCACCGCGCCCGACGTCTACCAGAGCTTCTGGGCGATCCGGTTCGGCTTCGTCGTCCTGTCGCTGGTGGTGGCGCTGGGCCTGACCTACACGCCCGTCTTCATCGCCCATTCCCAGTTCGTCATGGGCGGCGCCATGCTGTGCTCGGGCGGCGGCATCCTGATCATGATCGCGATCGCGACCGGCCCGGCGAAGGAGACCTACTACGCCGGGCTGATCCTGGTGGTGATCTACGGCTCCAGCCTGCTCAGGCTGCATCACCTGAATGCGCTGCTGGCCGCGATCACGCTCTTCGCCGGCTACCAGCTCGTCGGGCTGAAGATCAATCCGCTGCCGCTCAGGGCGTTGTACAGCAACGATTTCTTCTTCACCGTCTCGCTCCTGGTCGGTGCCTTTTCGAGCTACTTCCAGGAGCTCTACATCCGCCGGAACTATATCCACCAGCAGATGCTGATCGAGGGCAAGGAGCGGGCCGAGCGACTCCAGGTCGAAGCTGAGGCCGCCAACACGGCCAAGAGTGAATTTCTCGGCATCATCAGCCACGAACTGCGCACGCCGCTCAACGCCATCATCGGCTTCTCGGACATCATGCGGCAGCAGATGTTCGGACCGCTCGGCAGCGAGCGCTATCAAATCTACGCCGACGACATCCACGACAGCGGCAATCATCTGCTGGGCATCATCAATACGATCCTGGACCTCAGCAAGGCCGAGGCCGGGCGGCTTGGCCTCGACGAGGCCGAAGTCGATCTCGTGCGCGCAGTCGAAGGCTGCCTGCCGCTGTTCCGCGAGGAAGCCGAACAGGCGCAGATCCGCATCCGCGTCGTGCAGCCGCCGCAGCGGTTGCGGCTGACCGCGGACGTCCGGCTGTGCCGCCAGATCGCAATCAATCTGTTGTCGAACGCGGTGAAATTCACGCCGCGCGGCGGCTCGATCACCGTCAGCTTCCCCTCCGACGATCTGGGGCGCCATGGCCTCGAGGTCCGCGATACCGGCATCGGCATCGACGAGAAGGATCTGGAGCGGGTCATCCTGCCCTTCGTCCAGGTCGAAAGCTCGCTCAGCCGCAATCACGGTGGCACCGGGCTCGGCCTGCCGCTGGTCAAGAAGATCGTCGAGCTGCATGACGGGACCTTCCTGATCGACAGCCGCCTGGGCGTCGGCACGATCGTCACGGTCTGGTTCCCCGCCCGCCGCGTGCTCCAGCCCGAATCGTCCACCATCAAGCTGGCCGTCTGAACAGACCGATCCCGCCACGCGTTTCGCGTGGCGGGATCGGATACTGTTCCGGTCGGCGTCAGTTCGGCTTGCGCACATAGAGCATGCTGACCCGACCCGAGGCGTCGTCGCAGACATTCACCTCGGCACCTTCCAGCCCGTCCGCCAGCGCCTGCATCTCCGCGGCGGTGCGGAAGACCACCGTCCAGTCGCACAGGAACTCCATCGGCCAGTAGCAGCTGATATCGGTGTCCTTCATGTTGCCGATGATCAGCAGGCCGCCCGGCGCCAGATGCTCGTACAGTGCCGCAATGAAGCTCTTGGCCCGGCGCGCCTGGAAGTAATCGACCAGCCCGACGCTGTAGATCAGATCCTGCGGCGGCAGCTTGCCGAACAGCTCGCCGGTGCGCAGCAGCTGGATGAAGGACGCGTTCAGGCACTGGACGTTCACCTGGCCGCCATGGCGGATCACGGCCGGATAGGTGTGCTCATAGGCGTAGGTCAGCGCGCCCTGGTCCTGGTCGATCAGCGTGAAGCTCGCCCGGCCGTCGATGTGCTCGGCATCGAGATAGCCGATGACTTCGCGCGCCGAGCCGCAGCCGAGGCTCGTCACATGGGTCACCCGATCGGGCACGCGCCGGATTTCCTCGTCCATGGCCTGGCGGACGAGATCGGCCCGGGTCGCGACGCAGGCGGCGTTTTCCAGCCCCAGGCGGTGCTGCAGCTTGCCGTAGAGCGTGTCGCCCAGACGCTGCCAGTCATAGACCTGGTTCATGATCTGGAAGTCGCCCGGATATCCCAGCGGCTTCTCGTAGGACCGCTGCCAGATCGGGCCGCACATCAGTTCCGGGGTCAGGACCCGTTCGGTATAGCGCTTGGTCGCGACGAGCGCGTCGGCATCGTGCCGGAGCGGCTCGACCAGGGCATTGGCGCGGGTCCAGAACTCGCGCCACATCGGAACGAGACGGGCCTCGCAGCGATCGAGGAAAGCATGGGCTTCCTTGCCGTCGAGATCGCCGCCCTGGGCGCGGATGCGCGCCTCGGTCCGGTCGGCGATCGTGCGGTATTCACGGAAGGCGAACAGGATGTCCGAGAGGTGGCGGCGATACTCGGCCGGCACCAGCGCGTCGTCGGGCACCAGCGCCCGGTCGAGGTCGCGCTCCAGCATCAGTTCCTGGTGCCGGGCGACTAGGCGCGGCACGTCGAGGTAGCCCGTCTCGAGCTGCATCGCCAGGCGCGCACCCATCGGCGTCTCGTCAATGCGCCGGATCTGGGCCGAGCCCTCATGCAGCAAGGCATCGCCGACACGCAGCCGGACGACCACGTTCGTGCCCGGCTCATGGCTGTCAGCGGCGCCGACCACCGAGAGCCCGGTCATGCTCAGATCGTCGAGGGTATGGGAACGATCGTCGATCTCGACCGTCGGCGGCACCGTGCCGAAAGCCTCGCGTGCCGCAAAGCGCTGAGGGCGATAGAAAATCCGACGGCCGTTGGCACCGGGCAGTTCCTCGTAGGCTCGCATGGCTGGCACTCCTCGCATTTGATTGAAATCGATAATGTCGATCTCATAGCGAACGCCGTGCCATGCCGGACGGAACCGCTAACCCTTTGTTATGCATCAGATTTATCGATCTGTAGGCGTGCCGTCCCGGCAGATAGCACCACTACGCCAGCACCGCCCGGCATTTTTTGCCGGCAAAAAGGAGTCGCGGAATCAGCGGCTTAGCCTAGCGCCGGATGGCGCCCAGCGCGGCTGCGATATCGGCGGCCGCGACGGCGACCAGATGTCCGAGCGGCGCGATCCGGTCGGCCGTGACCCGCGCAGTCGGGCCGGAGCAGGAGATGGCCGCGACCGGCTCGCCATATTCGTCGCGGACCGCCGCCGCCACGCAGCGCAGCCCGAGCGCGAATTCTTCGTCATCGACCGCAAAGCCCTGCGACGCGATCGGCTGGAGGGCCGCTTCGAGTGCCGCGGCGTCGGTCAGGGTATGCTCGGTATAGCGGGTGAATTGGACCCGGCCGTAGAGCGGGGCCCGCTCCGCCTCACCCAGCGCCGCCAGCAGCGCCTTGCCGACTCCCGAGCAATGCAGGGGCGCCCGACCGCCGGGTCTGGCCAGCGCTCGCATCATCGCCCGGCACTCGATCTGCGCCAGATAGACCGCATCGGCCCCGTCGAGCACGGCGAGGCTGACCGACTCGCCCGAATCCTCCATCAACTGCCGCATCACCGGCCGGGCCGCGGCGACGATATTGCGCGTACGGAGGAACGCGGCACCCACGGTGAACGACTGCACGCCCACGAACCACAGGCCCCGCTCGGCATCGTGGCTGACGTAGCGCCGCTGCTGCAGGGTCTTCAGCAGACGATGGGCGGTCGAGGGCGCGAGCCCCGTCGCCTTGGCCAGTTCCGTGAGCCCGGCGCCCTGCTCCGCCATCGCGACCGCTTCCATGAGGTCGAGCGCCCGACCAAGCGACTGCACCGCCCCCGACGCGCCGCCGGCCGCACCTTGTGCGGGACGGCCGCGCTTGCGCTGCGGCCCGGTCGGGACGGCGGCGTTCGAGAGAATTCCGGTCGGCACGTGCTTGGCGTCAGGCATGTTTTGGGCTTATTTTCCGTGGTCCGGAAATTTTTCCTCTTCCACGGGGTTTTTGTCGACCTTCATCAACGGCGAGATAGTGAAATCATGAGTCAGCGATCGTGAAGGGCGCCGATCCCCGGGACTTCCTCGAAGGATTGTTCCGTACCGCCTGCGCCGCCGCCGATCCGATGCAGGTGCTGCCGCGCCACCTGCCGCCGCCGCCCAAGGGCCGAACCATCGTGGTCGGCGCCGGCAAGGCGGCCAGCAAGATGGCCCAGGCGGTCGAGGCGCACTGGGCGGGAGCACTCACCGGCGTGGTCGTGACGCGCCATGGCCAGCGGCTGCCCCTCAACCGAATCGAGATCATCGAATCGGCGCATCCCGTGCCCGATCTGAAGGCGGTCGAGGGCGCCGAGCGGGTGCTGGCCGCAGTACGCGGCCTCAGCGCCGACGATCTGGTGCTGTGTCTCATCTCGGGCGGCGGATCCGCCCTGATGACGCTGCCGGCCGAGGGGCTGAGCCTTGACGACAAGCAGGCGGTGACCCGGGCGCTGCTGCGCTGCGGCGCCACCATCGGCGAGATGAACATCGTCCGCAAACACCTGTCGGCGATCAAGGGCGGCCGCCTCGCCGCCGCTGCCTTCCCGGCACGGGTCGTGACCCTCGCCATCTCGGATGTGCCCGGCGACGATCCGGCGATCATCGCGTCCGGCCCGACCGTCGCCGACCCCAGCACCTTCGCCCATGCCCGCGCGGTCATCGATCGCTACGCCATCCCGCTGCCGGAGAGCGTCGCCCGCCATTTCGCCGCGGGCCGCGACGAGTCGCCCAAGCCCGGCGACACGCGGCTGGCCGACACGCGCCTCGCCATGATCGCGACCCCGCAGATGGCGCTCGAGGCCGCCGCCGCCGCCGTCAAAAAGGCGCAACGCAATGCCGTTATCCTGGGCGACGCGATCGAGGGCGAAGCGCGCGAGGTGGCCAAGGTTCACGCCGGGATCGCGCGATCCATCGCGCGCCACGGCCATCCGGCCCACCCACCCGCGGTCATCCTGTCGGGCGGCGAAACCACGGTAACGGTGCGCGGCAAGGGACGCGGCGGGCGCAATGCCGAATTCATGCTGGCGCTGGCGATTGCGCTCGAGGACCAGCCGGGGATCTTCGCCATCGCCGGCGATACCGACGGCATCGACGGGACGGAGGACAATGCCGGTGCGCTGATCGACCCGACCACCCTCGCCCGCGCCCATGCCATGGGACTCGATCCTCAAGCCATGCTGGACAATAATGACGCATATAACTTCTTCAAGGCACTCGGTGATCTGGTCATAACCGGCCCGACCTACACCAACGTGAATGATTTCCGGGCCATCCTGGTCCACTGACCGGCCCCACCCTCAGGCCCAATCCCCAAGGACCGCCCATGGTGAAACTCACCGTCCGCCGCCAGCGCAGCGCCAAGATCGTCGCCACCCTGGGCCCGGCAAGCTCGACCGATGCCATGATCGAGAAGCTGTTCCTGGCCGGCGTCGACGTGTTCCGCCTGAACTTCAGCCATGGCAGTCACGATGATCACCGGGCGAACGTCGACCGCATCCGCCATATCGAAAAGCGCTATTCCCATCCCCTGGGCGTCATGATCGACCTGCAGGGCCCGAAGCTCCGGCTTGGCACCTTCGACCATGGCCGGATCAACCTGGCGACAGGCGCCAAATTCCGCCTGGATCTCGACCCCGCGATCGGCAGCAACGTGCGCTGCAGCTTGCCGCATCCCGAGATTTTTGCGGCGATGAGCGAAGGCACCGACCTGCTGGTCGACGACGGCAAGGTCCGCCTGCACGTCGATCGCTGCGGCCCGGATTTCGCCGAGGTGACGGCGACGGTCGGCGGCGTGCTGTCGAACCGCAAGGGCGTCAACGTGCCGAACGCCGTGCTGCCGATCTCGGCGCTGACCGAGAAGGATCGCGCCGACCTCGCCTTCGCGCTCGACCTCGGCATCGACTGGGTCGCCATGTCCTTCGTCCAGCGGCCGGAAGACGTGGCGGAAGGCCGCAAGCTGATCGCCGGCCGCGCGGCGCTGCTGGCCAAGCTCGAGAAGCCGAGCGCGCTCGAGCATCTGGAGGCGATCGTCGAGCAGTCCGACGGCCTCATGGTCGCGCGCGGCGACCTGGGTGTCGAGACGCCGCCCGAAGACGTGCCGGTCGCCCAACGCCGCATCGTCCATGCCTGCCGCCAGGCCGGCAAGCCGGTCATCGTCGCGACCCAGATGCTGGAAAGCATGATCAAGTCGCCCACCCCGACCCGGGCCGAGGCATCCGATGTCGCAAATGCGGTCTATGAAGGCGCCGACGCGGTCATGCTGTCGGCCGAAACCGCCGCGGGCGATTTCCCGGTCGAAGCCGTCGACATGATGAATCGCATCATCACACGGGTGAATGCCGACCCGCTGTTCCAGGCCGGCCTCGATACCGATCACCCCGATCTGCAGGAAACCTCGTCGGATGCGATCACCGCCGCGGCGCGCCAGGTGGCGACCACGATCAAGGCGGCGGCGATCGTGACCTATACGACCTCCGGCTCGACTACGCTGCGCGCCGCGCGCGAGCGGCCGCCGGTGCCGATCCTATGCTTGACCGCGAACAGCCAGACCGCGCGGCGCCTTGCCATGGTCTGGGGCGTCCATCCGGTCGTGACCAAGGACGTCTCGACCTTTTCCGACATGGTGCATAAGGCCAGCCGGATCGCCCATGCTCATGGCTTCGCCCAGGAAGGGGCCCGCATCGTCATCACCGCCGGCGTGCCGTTCGGAACGCCGGGGGCCACGAACATCCTGCGCATCGCATGGGTCCAGGCCCAAGGCTGACCGTTTGGCTCGATCCATGGTTGATTGATTTGGCGCCTTCCACGAAAGTTCATGCGGCAGGTGGAGAGACGGGTGCGGAAATCCGGTTTAGCCCTGGCGGCATTGGCGGCGGCGATCTGGTGCGGGCCCTCGGCCGCGGCCGAGGAGCGCGTGCTGCACCTGGTGACGCCCCTCGAGGTCGAGACGCTCGATCCGCACCTGCGGACCTGGGCGGCCGAGCGCATCGTCACGACCATGATGCTGGACGGCCTGTCGCGCGAGGACGCCAACGGCGATCCGGTGCCGGCCGGGGCCGCGTCCTGGGACGTGTCCGCCGACGGCCGGCAATATGTGTTCCATTTACGGCCCGGCGCAGAATTCAGCGACGGCCGGAAAGTCACGGCCGACTATTTCGTCTATGCGTTCCGCCGCTACGTCGATCCGAAGACCCATAGTCAATCGACCGGCGCCATCGAATCCGTGCTGCATGCACGCGACTGCCTGTCCGGCAAGCTGCCGCCCGAGGCTCTGGGCGTCGCGGCCACCGACCGCCTGACCCTAACCGTCACCCTCGCCCACCCCTCGCCCTTCTTCCTGCATTGGGCGACCCTGCTGGTGCCGCTCGAGCGCGAGGTGGTCGAGCGGTGGGGCGAGCGATGGACGGAGCCTGGGCACATGGTGTCGAACGGCCCGTTCGTCCTGGCCGATTTCCACCGGTCGGGCGCGATCGATCTCGTCAAGAATCCGGACTATTGGAACGCGGCGGCCATCCGGCTGGACCGGATCAAGCTGATCCCGGTTCCCGATCGCCAGGCACAGTTGAAGCTGCTCGCGGCCGGCGAGCTCGACGCGATCAGCCTGACCGACGAGCAAGTCGCCGAGGAGCGCCCCACCCTCGGCGACCAGATCAAGATCCAGCCGGTCAACCAGATCGCCTATTACGCCGTCAACATGGCGAGCGGCACCCTCGCCGACCAGCCGGGCGTGCGCCGGGCGCTGGCGCTGACCTTCGAGCCCGAAGCGATCGCGCGCAAGCTCGCCGCCCAGACGACCGAGCCGGCGAATTCGCTGATCCCGCGCAACTTCCCGGCCTATGCCCATCCCCGCCTGGATTTCGCGGGCCGCCCCATGGCCGACCGCCTGGCCGAGGCGCGCCGGCTCTATGGCGAAGCCCATTACGGTCCGGAGCGCCCGCTCGCGGTCAATCTGGTCGAGCGCAGCCGCAAGCGCTGCCAGATCGCGGCCGATATGTGGAAATCGGCGCTCGGGGCCCAGATCACCTGCACGATCATCGAGGATGAACAGGCTCGGTTCGAGACCTTTCAGCGGGGCGATTTCGACATGGGCATGATCAGCGAAGGGGCGGCCGCCCCCGATCCGCTCGAACTGCTGGAAAGCTTCCAGAGCACGCCGCTCAATTACGGCAATGTCGGCCGGTACCGCAGCGTCAAATTCGACGACCTGCTGCGCGACGCGGCCAGCAGCGCCGACTTTCTGGCCCGGGCGGACAAGCTGGCACGGGCCGAACGGCTTTTGCTCGAGGATCTGCCGGCACTGCCGCTCGCCTATGCGCGCGCTGCCTATTTGGTCAGTCCGCGGATCAAGGGCTTTCGCGTACTGCCGTCACACGGCCTGTTCGTCGACGGCGTGACGATCGAGCAGGATCGGCCGCGGTCCGAGTAGATCGAGTAACGCCTCTCGACACATGCGGCTAAACCGGCCACTTTCCGGCCCATGAACCTGGATACCCCGCCGATCGAGACCTGCCCGCGCTGCCTGAAGGCGCTGGAGCTTTGCGTCTGCGCCGCCATCGAACCGATTGCCAACCGCGTCTTCGTGCTGATGCTGCAGCATCCGCAGGAGCAGGACCGCGATCTCGGCACCGCCCGCCTCGCCTTCCTGCATTTCGAGAACGCCGCCTTCAAGATCGGCCTCAGTTGGCCCAATCTCGCCAAGGCGGTCGGACGGCCGGTCGCCGACCCCAAGCGCTGGGGCGTGCTTTATCTGGGCCCGGCGACCCTGCCGCCCGAGGCGCTCGACCGCGACGTCGTGGTGCTGGACCGCAAGGGCGCGATGGATCCCGCCCAGGATGCGGCGCTGGCGGGGCTCGAGGGGGTGATCCTGCTCGACGGCACCTGGAGCCAGGCCAAGGCGCTCTGGTGGCGCAATGCCTGGCTGCTGAAGCTGCGGCGCATCGTGCTCAATCCCAAGGCGCCGTCGCGCTACGGCCGGCTGCGCAAGGAGCCCCGGCGCGAAAGCGTGTCGACGCTCGAGGCGACCGCGATCCTGATGAGCCGGCTCGAAGGGCGCCCCGACCTGCAGACCAGCATGGTCGCGTGCTTCGACGCGCTGCTCAAGCGCTACCGGGACAGCCGCAAGGCCGCGACGCCGGCGGCATAGCGTCGATCAGGGCTCCGCTTTACGCCCGGACCAGTCCGCCCATCGGTCGGACACCGGCGCTGTCGGGGAAGACGGCGCTGTCGAGATGGGCCGGCGCCACGCCCATGTGATCGCGCAGTACGCCCTTGGCGATCGCACGCAGGTCGGTCGCCATGCGCAGGTCGCGATCCTCCTCGAGCCGGTCGAGGCCCGGCCAATCGCCGCCGATGCGCCCGCCCTTGACCGCTCCGCCCAGCAGCAGGGCCACCGAGGCCGTGCCGTGGTCGGTGCCGTTGGTCCCGTTCGGCGCCACGGTGCGGCCGAACTCGGTCATGACCAGCACGACCGTCCGGCTCCAGGCGGGCCCCAGGCTGGTCTTGAGCTGCGCCAGGCCCTCGCCCAGCCCCCGCAGATTGTCGGCGAGCCGGCCCTTGACCGTGCCCTGTCCGACGTGGGTGTCCCAGCCGCCCATATCGATCATCGCGACGCGTGGCCCGTTCGCCGCCGCCAGCAGGCCGCCCGCCGCCTCGGCCATCGGCCTGAACGCACCGGGCCCATAGCCACCGGCCTTGGCGAAGCGCGGCTTGCCATCGGCGTCCATGACGTTGCTGCCCAGCACCTCGTCGTCCAGGTTCTGTGCCTTGATGCCGTCCGCCAAGGCCGAACCGAACAGCTTGTCCCCGGAATACATCTGGGTCAGCGCTGCCAACAGGGTCGGATCGGCCGGCTTGAGGTTCGGCGGCTCCCAGGAGGCGACGGCCATATCGCCACGCAGCATCAGCGGGATCGACGGGCCAACGGCAAGGCCGAGCCGCCGCTGGCGGTCGCCGCCCTGGATATCGGCAAGCGCACGGTTGAGCCAGCCCGTGGGTGCCCCATGCCGTTCGGTCAGCCCCATCTCCAACAGATCCTGGGCATCGAAATGCGAGCGGGTGTGATAGCCGCCTGCCGTCGCCGGCACGATCAGCAACTCGCCAGCCCCCCACATCGGCTGGATCGAGGCCAGCGCCGCATTGAGGCCGAAGGTCCGGTCGAGCGCCAGGATGCCGCTCGGCTCCCCGGGCATGGGCAGCGCCAGGCCGGCCCGTCGGTCGGCATAGCACGGATCGCCGTAGGGCGGAACAGCGGCGAGGCCGTCGAGCGCACCGCGCAGCATGACGACGACCAGCCGGTTGTCGGTCGGCGCCGCGGCAAAGGCGATGCGCGGCAGGCCGAAGAGGGCAAGGCCGGTCCCGGCGCCGAGGGTGCCGAGGATCCGGCGGCGGCTGACGAGAGGAATGCGATGGCTCATGGCTGTCACCGGCGTTGGAAGGCTGGGCTCGCGAACAGCATCGCGAGCGCGGTCGGTCGGCTTTCGGCGCGGGCGATTGCCTTGCGCTGGTCCGGGGCGATCGTGTCGCCCAGCACCGCGTCGCCGAGCGCCACCGGATCGACCCCGTCGCCGACCTGGTCCGCAAAGGCCTGGGCCCACTCGACCCGGCGCAGCACCGCCTCGGGCCCGATCCAGGCGGCCGCATCGTCCGGCCAGCCCGCCGGCGACGGCGCCATATGCAGCCCCTGGCCCAGCCGGTCGAGCGTGCGGATCGCCCGTTCCGGCGGCATGGTCCGGCCGGTCGCACGCATCGCGGAGGCGACCAGGTCGAACGGCGACTTGATCTTCTGCTGATAGCAGCTCCAGGCCTCGGGCTGGTCGACCAGGGCGGCCGAGACCGCATGCAGGTCGCCGCCGCTCTGCAGGAAGACCTGGGCCAGACGGTCGACGATGGCCTGCGGCGGCTGATCGGCGACGAAATGGACCGCCAATTGCCGAGCGACATGCCGGGCGGTCGAGGGGTGATGGGCAATGACGCGGATCGCCGCCAGCCCCTCGCCCATGCCCGCATCCGCATAGCGCTGACCGAGGAAGATCTTCTCCCCGGGCTCATGGATTTCCGGCACGAAACGGAAGCGCCCGGGCTCGGCCGCGCGTTCACCGCCGATCGACCAGCCGGTCAGGATGCGGGCGAGTGCGCGAACGTCCTGTTCGGTATAGCCGCCGTCGACGCCGAGCGTGTGCAGCTCCAGAAGCTCGCGGCCGAGATTCTCGTTCAGGCCGCGCCTGCCGCGCAGGCCGACGCGCGACTCCGGCCCGACCGAGACCCAATTATCGAGATAGAGCCCCATGGCCGGGTGCTGCACCACGGCCAGCACCATGTCCTCGAACCGCCCGTTGACATGCGGCCGGATCGCCTCGCGCTCGAAGCTGCCGGCGAGCGGTCGCACGACCGGGCGAATGCCGGAGACGGTGAAGTGATTGGCCCAGAAGCTGACCAGGCGCTCGACGAACGGCGTCGGGCTGCCGGTGACCGCGTCGAGCTTGGCCGAGGCCTCGGCCAGCACGGCCTGGCGCAGGATCCTCTGCTCCGGAAACGGCGCCGGCCCCGGCTGCGGGTTAGGCTCGACCATCATTTCCGTCGGGCCGCCGCGCGAGTCGGCCCCCATCGGGCTCTGGTCGAGCAGCCCCCTCCGCCTCGTGCCTGGCGCCTCGCCGTCGGCCTTGGCGAGCCGGCGCTGCTGCTGAAGCTGCTGATAGGTCACCACCAGGGCGGCCGATTGCGGCAGGCCCGCGAAGCCGGCCGGCATCTGCGGATGGGCCAGCTGGCTCTTCAACCATCCGCGCGGATCGCCACCGATTGCCGCCGTGCCGTCCGGGCCGGCGCCGTAGCCGAACCGCGATGCCGCAATGATCGCCTGATTCATTACATAACCTCGAAAGCAGATGGCCATCCGATACTTGCCGGCAACGGCAAGGGAGCTCATCATGGGAAGTAATACGCGAGACCCCGCCTCGGCATCCCCACGGCGCTGACCAGGATTGTCCGGCGATCGGGCGGAACCCGGTTGGTAAGATCGGCGAAAACGTGGTACACGCCGCCGCTTCCACACCGGAATTCGACCAGCACAGGACCGGCCCCGCCTTGGATCTCTCCGTCGTCATCCCCGTCAAGAACGAGGCCGAGAATCTGGCGCCGCTGATCGCCGAGATCCATGCCGCACTCGACGGGCTCGTCTCGTTCGAGATCGTCTATGTCGATGACGGCTCGACCGACGATAGCGTCCAGCGGCTGAAGGCGATCCAGGCCGGCGACCCGGCGTTGCGCGTCGTGCGCCATGCCAAGAGCTGCGGCCAGAGCACGGCGGTGCGGACCGGCGTCAAGGCCGCCCGCGGCCGGTGGGTGGCGACGCTCGACGGCGACGGCCAGAACGATCCGGCGGACATCCCGGCACTCTGGCGCATGGCCCAGGCAGCGGAGCCCGGCAGGCCGGCGATCTTCTGCGGCCATCGCGCCAAGCGCCGCGACACGGCGATCAAGCGCTTCTCCTCGCGCTTCGCCAACGGTCTGCGCTCGCGCCTGCTGGGCGACGCCACGCCGGACACCGGCTGCGGGCTCAAGCTGTTCGAACGCGCGACCTTCCTCGACCTGCCCTATTTCGACCATATGCACCGCTATCTGCCGGCGCTGGTGCTGCGTGTCGGCGGCACCGTCGTGTCGGTCAAGGTCAACCATCGGCCGCGTGAGCGCGGCAAGTCGAACTACGGCACGCTCGATCGGGCGCTGGTCGGCATCGTCGACCTGTTCGGCGTGATGTGGCTGCAGCGCCGCGCCAAGGTGCCGGTGCTGCTGGACCCGACGGCTTGAGCGGCGCGGCCCAAGTGTCGCAGCAATGGGGCCGGTTCGTCCGGGTGTTCCTCCTGGCCCTGGTCGTCCTGGCCGTGGCGCTGGTCTGGCGCGAACGGGCCGATTTCCAACCGGCGCACTTGAAGTCTCTCATCGCCGGCAACGCCTATGCGCCGCTGATCTTCATCGCGATCCATATCGCCGCCAGCCTGCTGTTCGTGCCGCGCACGCCGCTATCGATCGCGGCCGGGCTGCTGTTCGGCCTGTGGGCGGGCACGCTCTGGGCGGTCATCGGCGCCATGGCCGGCTCGCTCGCCGGCTTTGCCCTCGCTCGCTACGTCAACGCCGGCTGGATCAAGCCCGAGCGCCTGCCGAAATTCGGCGAGCTGCTGGCCCGGGTCGAGCGCGGCGGCTGGCGTGCCGTGGCGCTCATCCGCATCGTGCCGATCATGCCCCATACGCCGGTCAACTACGCCTTCGGCCTGTCGCGCGTGTCGATCGGCGACTACATGCTGGGCTCGCTCATCGGCCAATTGCCCATCACGGTGTTTTGCGTCGATGTCGGTGCCGCCGGTGGGCAGGCGCTCACCGGCTCGATGAACTGGCTGGAGCCGACGCTCGTCGGGGTCGGCGCACTCGCGCTCTCGCTTGTCCTGCCCAAACTCGCCTCGCTCCGCCGGGATCAGCCATGACCGAGATCTATCGCTTCACTGAGGGCCGGGTGCCGGTGCTCGTCAGCATGCCCCATGTCGGGACCGCGCTGATGCCGGGCCTCGCCGATCGCCTGTCCGACGCCGCCCTGCCGCTGGGCGACACGGATTGGCACCTGCCCGAACTCTACGATTTCCTGGGTGAGCTCGGCTGCAGCACGCTCGCGGCCCGGCATTCGCGCTTCGTCGTCGATCTCAACCGGCCGCCCGACGATGCGCCGCTCTACGCCGGCGCCACGACCGGCCTCATCCCCGACATCCTGTTCGACGGCACGCCGGCCTATCGCCCGGGCACCGAGCCGGATACGGCCGAGCGCGCAACGCGCCTCGAGACCTACTGGCGGCCCTACCACGACAAGCTCGAAGCCGAGCTGACGCGCCTGGTCGCCCGGTTCGGCAAGGCGGTGCTGCTCGACGCCCACTCGATCCGCGGAACCGTGCCGCGGCTGTTCGAGGGGCGCCTGCCGGACTTCAACATCGGCACCGCCGACGGCCGGAGCTGCGCACCGGAGCTGGGGCGGATCTCGGCCGATCTTCTCGGCAGTGCCGCGGGCTACAGCACGGTTCTCAACGGCCGCTTCAAAGGCGGCCACATTACGCGCCACTATGGCGACCCGGCCCGCGGCCGCCATGCGGTCCAGCTCGAACTGGTCCAGGAAACCTACATGGACGAGGCGGCACCCTACGGCTTCCGCCCCGACCGCGCCGCCCGGGTCCGCCCGCACCTCAGACGCTTCGTCGAGGCGCTGGTCGCGTGGGCCGAGGCCTAGATCACCTTCCGAAAATCGCCATCAAGTCAATTGGTTAGGCTTCAAAATTCGTCATCCCCGGGCTTGACCCGGGGATCCACGCGTCGCCACTCGACACCGTATCCGGGGAAAGACGTGGATGACCGGGTCAAGCCCGGTCATGACGAGAAAATTTTGAACGCTGATGGGGATACGCGAGACGCGGCTCTTAACCCAACGCCGCCGGCTTCGGGCCGCCGGTCGCCCAGTCCAGCAGTTCGACCGTGTGCACGATCGGCACCTCTGTGCCGCTCGCGATCTGGGTGATGCAGCCGATGTTGCCCGCGGCGATCAGGTCCGGCGCGGTCGACAGAATGTTCTGGACCTTGCGCTGCTTCAGTTGCTCGGCAATTTCGGGCTGCAGCAGATTATAGGTGCCGGCCGAGCCGCAGCACAGGTGCGCCTCGGGCACGTCCTTGACCGCGAAGCCCGCCGCTGCCAGCAGCGCCTTCGGCTGCGAGCGGATCTGCTGGCCGTGCTGGAGCGAGCAGGCCGCGTGATAGGCGACGGTCAGGCCGGAGGGGGCCGTGACCGGGCCCAGTCCCAGATCCGCCATCACCTCGCTCACGTCCTTGGAGAGCGCCGAGATCGCGGCGGCCTTCGCGGCATAGGCCGGGTCCTCGCGCAGCATGAAGCCGTAATCCTTGAGCGTCGTGCCGCAGCCCGACGTGTTGATCACGATGGAGTCGAGGCCGTCGCCGTCGATCTCCCGCGTCCAGGCGTCGATATTGGCCTTGGCCGCCGCGTGCGAGGCATCGGTCTTGCCCAGGTGATGAGTGAGAGCACCGCAGCAGCCGGCGCCGCTCGCCACGACCACCTCGCAGCCGTGGCGGGTCAAGAGCCGGATCGTCGCCTCGTTGATGCCGGGCGCCAGCACCCGCTGGGCGCAGCCGTTGAGCAGCGCCACCCGCCGGCGCCGGGGGCCTTGGGCAGCGAACACCTGCGGCTTGTCGACCGGCGATGGCGCGGGCAGGTGGCGGGGCGCCAGCCGCAGCATGGGCTGCAATCGCGCCGGCAGCAGCGGCGCCAGCGGCCGGACCAGGCCCGCACCGATCAGCGCCAAGCGGAACAGGCCTGGGCGCGGCAGGACCAGGGCCAGCCCGCGCCGGATCTGCCGCTCCAGCCACGGGCGCTCGTAGGTCTTCTCGATCCAGGCGCGGCCGTGATCGACCAGATGCATGTAATTGACGCCCGAGGGGCACGTGGTCATGCACGAGAGGCACGACAGGCAGCGGTCGACATGCTTCACGACCTGCGCGGTCGCGGGCTTGCCCTGCTCCAGCATGTCCTTGATCAGGTAGATCCGTCCCCGTGGGCTGTCGAGTTCGTCGCCCAGCAGCACGTAGGTCGGACAGGTCGCCGTACAGAAGCCGCAATGGACACAGGTCCTGAGGATCTTCTCGGATTCCCGGGTGTCAGGGTCGGCGAGCTGGGCCGCGGAAAAATGCGTCTGCATCTGGGCTAGACCCCTTGGACCATGCGGCCGGGATTGAGAATGCCGAGCGGATCGAAGCTCGCCTTGATGCGGCGGCTCAAGGCGGCGAGCGCTTCCGGCTCCGGCTCGAACACCGCGACCTGGCGGCGGATGTCGACGCCGGAGCGGATGAGCGTCGCATGACCAGCCGGCCCCTTGGCCTGGCGCACCCGCGCGGCGCCGCCATCGGCCGACGCGGGCAGCGCCAGCCAGACCAGACCGCCGGCCCAGTCGAGATAGGCCTCGGCCTCGGGCAGCGCCTGGATCAGGCGCGCGCCTTCGAGCGGCGCCACCGAGACGCGCCAGACGTCGCGCGACCGATCTGCCGCCAGCGGCTCGACATCGCGCACGGACCGCCAGAACGCATCCGACGCGGCGCCGTCGAGCCGGGCCGCGGCCCCCGGGATGAGCTCGGTGAGCGCCGTCACCCGGTAGGCAATCGATTCGGTCAGCCCTTCGAACCGCAAGGCCGTCATCGCCGCGCCCTCGCCCACGCCCAGCCGGCCGGCAAGTCCCGCCGGCAGCCAGGCCGCACCCGAGATCTCGTTGGAACTGCCGAGCGCCGCCGCCATCGAGCCGGCCGCGGTCGCCGCATCCTGGCCGAGCAGGAGCAGCGTCGCAGCCGCCTCCGGCCGTGGCAGCACCTTGAGCGTGACCTCGCTCATGACCGCGAGCGTGCCGAACGAGCCCGCCAGCAGCTTCGACAGGTCGAAGCCGGTGACGTTCTTGACGACCCGGCCGCCGGCCTTGAACAGCTCGCCGCGGCCACTCACGGCCTGGAAGCCCAGGAGATGGTCGCGCGCCGCCCCGGCGGTCAGCCGGCGCGGGCCCGCCAGGTTGGCGGCAACGATGCCACCGATCGTCTGCGTCCCCGGTGGGGTACCGAGCAGGCTGCTCCAGTCCGGCGGCTCGAACGCCAGTTGCTGCCCCTTCTGCGCCAGGGACTGCTCGATTTCAACGAGCGCCGTGCCGGCACTGGCGGAAAGCACCAGTTCCTCGGCCTCATAGAGCGTGATGCCGCGCAAGGCCCCGAGCGACAGGCGATGGACCGCATCCACCGGCCGGCCGACGCCCCGCTTGGTGCCGGCGCCGAGGATTTCGAGCGCGGTGTGCTCGCTCGCGGCGGTCGCGACCGCCTCCTGCAGAGCGGCGACACTGTCAGGTCTCAACTCATTCATCGATCGGCTTCTCGTTTCGGCGCGACTGGATGACGGGCCCACTTCCGCCAAGAGGGGGATTCCTTTTAGCCCGATCGTGGCCGTCTTGCACCATCTCCAAACTGTCCGCAGCCCTAGGGCGAGTTCACCGTCCGAATATGCTCAGGATCGGCCAATTAGGCGCGACCACGCAGAATCTGCTGGGCATCGTCACGGAAATATCGCGGCGTCGAGGATCGGCCATCCGCTCCAACCGGCGTCGGGCAAAGCTGGGGGGTTTCTTATGGTTTCGATCTACAGGGCAAGGCGAGCGCCCGCGCTCGATTATCGACTTGGAGTATCCGTAGCGGCTGTGCTGCTCGGGCTGCTGCCGGCGCTGCCGGCCCTGGCGCAGAACGCGCCGGCGACCGAAACCATCGAAGTGACCGGCACGCGCATCAAGAACACCGATGCCGCGAGCGCCAACCCGATCACGGTTGTCTCGAGCGAAGAGATCAACAAGACCGAGGCGGTCACGGTCGAGCAGTTCCTGCGCAAGCTGCCGGACGTCGACTTCACCGGCGGCATCAGCCAGAACGACAATAACGGCGGCAACGGCGCCTCCAACCTCGGTCTGCGCAACCTCGGCCCGCAGCGCACGCTGATCCTGGTCAACGGCCAGCGCTTCATCCACACCGACGCGCAGGCCTCGTCGACCGCGGTCGACCTGAACAACATTCCGACCTCGATGATCGATCACATCGAGATCCTGCGCGACGGCGCGTCCTCGGCCTACGGCGCCGACGCGGTCGGCGGCGTCATCAACATCATCACCAAGCAGCATTACAACGGCGTCGAGATCGGCGGCGGCGTCGGCGAGACCAGCTACGGCGACGGCCTGCGCTACAACGTCTATTCGACCGTCGGTGCCGACTTCGACCGCGGCAACATCCTGGTCAACGTCAGCCACGATCATCAGGACCAGATCATGAGCGCCGACCGCGCCTGGTCGACCAACCAGCATCCGGAAGCGGACATCAACGCCTACGACGCCATCTCCGGCCGCGTCGCGGGTGCCAAGGGTGTCATCAACCCGGGCGGCCTCAACGGCGCCGGCCCCGCGCAGACTTTCTTCTGGTACGGCTCCGGCGCGGCCGCTGCGGCGACGAACCCGATCCTTAACAAGAATGCCTTCACGCTGGGCTTTCCGCGCGACGCCGTCGCCTTCAGCGGTGGCCTGCTGCCGCCGGGCGATGTGGCGATCCCCGGCGCGGGCGTATTCTTCGACTTCACGCCGACCCAGGGCTTGGTGTCCGGCCTCGACCGTACCCAGGTCAACTTCACCTCGCACTACGACCTGGCGCCGAACATCACTGCCATCTTCGAGGCGTTCTACACGGACCGCCAGTCGCATGAGCTGCTGAACCCCGAGCCGCTCGGCGCCGGCACGCCGACGCCGCAGTTCCCGAGCGCGTTCCTCGTCCCGGCCACCCTGTTGGACGGCACGCCCAACCCGGCGAACCCGACGACGACGGCATTCGGCATAGCCAACCATATCGCCGGCTACGATCCGGCGGCACTCTTTGGCGCGGCCAACGCCAATACGCCGGTGGCACTCAGCACCCGCCGCTTCGAGAACGGCCCGCGTCTCTATAACGACGACATCAACACCTACCGCATTCGCGCCGGCCTCGAAGGCACGCTCTTGGGCAAATACGACTGGTCGGCCGGCTACATGTATGGCAAGTCGGCGGCGAGCTACACCATCGCGAACGAAGCGAATTTCTTCCATGTTTCGCAGGAACTCGGCATCAACCCCTGCGGCACCGCCTCGGTCGACGGCTGCTCGATCGGGAACTTCTTTGGCAACAACAGCCTGACGCCGGCGCAGGCCAAATACATGGTGTTCTCGAATAATTCGCAGAGCACGCTCGATATGCAGGATGCCTACGGCAACATCTCGGGCCCGGTCTACCAGCTGCCGGCCGGCCCGCTGAATGCCGCCCTCGGCTTCGAATACCGCACCGACAGCATCGACAACCAGCCGGACCCGGTGACGTCCTCGGGAGACTCGGCCATCTTCCAGCTGCCGACCCGCGGTTCCTACGAGACCGCCTCGCTCTATGCCGAGTTGAACATTCCGATCCTGTCAAACCTGCCGTTCGTCAAGACCCTGACCGGTGACGTGTCGTCGCGCTACGACTACAACACCATCTTCGGCCGGGCGCTGACCTACAAGGCCGGCCTCGACTGGGCGGTCAATGACGACTTCCGGTTCCGCGGCAATCACTCGACCGGCTTCCGCGCGCCGCAGGTCAAGGAACTGTTCGCCGGTGCCGAAAGCAACGCCCCGACCGGCACCGATCCCTGCAATTCGAATCCCGCATTGGCGCAGTGCCAGCTCGACTTCGCACTGTCGGGCTTGCCGGCCACCACCACGCCGCCGAGGATCGCGCAGCTCTCGTCCCAGCTTGGCGGCAACCCGAGCCTGAAGCCCGAGACCTCGACGGAATGGACCTTCGGCGGCGTCTTCACGCCCCATTGGGTGCCGGGCCTGACGGTCACGACCGACTACTACACGGTCCTCGTCCGTAACGAGATCAGCACCTACGACCCGAACGCCCTGGTAGCGGCGTGCTACAACGGCGTCCCGTACGTCGTCTCCCAGGCGACGGCGTGCAAGCTCATCGGCTTCGGTCATCGCGCGGCCGACGGCAGCATGGCGCTCATCAATCAGTTCAACACCAATATCGGTGACGAGCTGACCTCCGGCATCGACTTCACCGTGGCATATGGCTTCGACGCGGCGAAGGCGTATATCCCGGTGCCGGGCCATATCACGCTGACCGGCTCGGTCAACTACCTGCTTGAAGACACGACCACCGCGGGTGGCACGTCGGTGAAGAACGCCGGGACCTTCAACGTCGGCGTCAACGGCGGCACCGGCGAGCCCCGCTACAAGGCGCTGGTGAGCGCGACCTACGCCCAGGACACCTGGGCGGCCGACTTCACCGAACGCTACTTCGGCAGCCTTCACAACGTCAGCACCGCGGGCTCGCCCGGCAAGTTCGAGGGCAACAACGCCCCCGGCGTCTTCTACAGCGACGTCAGCTTCTCCTATAAGTACAAGAACATCAGCCTGACCGTCGGTGTCGACAACCTGTTCGACAAGGACCCGCCGTTCATCGGGTCGACCAACCTGACGCTGACCGATGCCGGTTACGACTTCACTGGCCGGTTCATCTACATGAAGACTGCGATCAAGTTCTGAGCCGCCGGGGACGGTGCCCGGCAACCGGCCGGACACCGTCCCGCACATCCTCGCGTCATCTTCCATCTGGGGAGCGCGGAAATGGACCATCTCGACGGAATCTTGATTGCCCGATCGTCCGCCTTCGGCGGCGAGGCACACAAGGTGCTGTGGTACCTGACCGCTCGCCTGGAATTCGACCGGTTCTCGGTCGTCAACATTGCCGAGATTTCCTGGGATCTGGGCTTGAAATCCCAGGCGGTGAGTCGCGCGCTCCGCCACTTGATCGATGGCGGGATCGTCGAGCGCGGTCCGCGGGTCGGCAAGCGGAATTCCTTCCGCTTCGCCCGCGCCGTCGCCGAACGCCGGCGTACCGGCCACGATCGTTCGTCGCCTGTCTCGTCCGTCACCGCCCGGGCGCCACTCCCGCCACTGAGGCCGGATCGCGCCGGCCACTTGCATTGACCCTTGAGCCCGCCCGACGAAGCCCGCATCATCAGCCCCGTCCAGCCGCGAGACTGGACGCCGAGCGATCGGCGGGAGAATGCCATGTCGCCAGCTGTCTCCGAGTCCGAGAGGCCCCTCGTCGCCCGCGGCGCGATGCGTCGGATTGCGGCGCCGACCACACCGCTGTGCCCAGGCTTGACGGTCGGCCTGTTCAAAGCGGGCGGTGGCGTGTTCAACGTCCCGCCGTCGCCCGAGCATCGCCTCAACCTCTACATCGGCGCGCCGGTTCGCGCGGAATGCCGCATCGATAACCTGTGCCACCGTCATATCCAGGTCCATGGCGATTTCGACCTGGTGCCGGCCGGCGCTTACGGCGTCTGGGACGACGACCGCCCGACGACCTTCCTGCATTTCCGCATCACACCCGCGCTGTTGCGGGCGACCGCCGAGGAAATGGACCTGAATCCGAACGGAGTCTGCCTCGGGCCGCAAATCCAGGCGCATGATGCGACGATCGAGCATCTGGCGTCGGCGCTGCACGCCGCCATCGCAACGGGCGCACCGCTGGAGCGGCTATTCGCGGAAAGCCTGGGAACGGCGTTGGTCGCGCGGCTGCTGCACCGCTTCGCGTCGGACACGACGCCCCTCCTCCGCGGCGGCTTGTCGAAGCGGCAGCTGCAGCGCGTCGTCGATCACATCGAAGCCCATATCGACGAAGCCTTGTCGCTGGCCGATCTCGCCGACGTCGCCGGCCTCAGCGTGTCGCATTTCAAGGCGCAGTTCCGCCAGTCGATGGCCATGCCGGTCCATCAATACGTGATCCGGCGCCGGGTCGAGCGGGCCAAGACCCTGATCATGAGTGGCGGCGCCATCAGCCAGGTGGCGCTCGACGCCGGCTTCGCCCATCAGAGCCACCTGGCGCGCTGCATGCGCCGGATACTCGGCGTGACACCGACCGACATCGCCCGGCACGCGAGATAAGCGATTCTAGAAACGCGGCAGGTCCGGAAACGGCATTTCGCCGTGATGGACATGCATCCGGCCGAGTTCGGCACAGCGACGCAGCTGCGGGAACACCTTGCCCGGATTGAGCAGGTGCTCCGGGTCGAAGGCGCATTTGAGCCGCATCTGATGGTCGAGATCCTGGTCATTGAACATGGCCGGCATCAGATCGCGCTTTTCGACGCCGACGCCGTGCTCGCCGGTCAGCACGCCGCCGACCTCGACGCAGAGCCGGAGGATATCGGCGCCGAACGCCTCGCAGCGCTCGAGCTCGCCCGGCTGGTTCGCATCATAGAGGATGAGCGGGTGCAGATTGCCGTCGCCGGCATGAAACACGTTGGCAACGCGCAGGCCGTATTGCTGCGACAGCACTTCCATGCGCGCCAGCACCTCCGCCAGCCGGCGACGCGGGATGGTCCCGTCCATGCAGTAATAATCCGCCGAGATCCGGCCGACCGCTGGAAAGGCCGCCTTGCGCCCCGCCCAGAAGCCCAGCCGTTCCTCCTCGTTCCGGCTGACCCGGCAGGAGACGGCAGCGCATTCCCCGGCAATCGCCTCGATGCGGCCCATATAGGCATCGATCTCGCATTCCGGCCCGTCGAGCTCGACGATCAGCAGTGCCTCGACATCCAGCGGGTAGCCGACCCGGACGAAGGCCTCCGCGGCGTGGATCGCCGGCTTGTCCATCATCTCCATGCCGGCCGGAATGATGCCGCCCGCGATGATGCGGGCGACGCAATCGCCGGCCTGCTCGCTCGACGGAAAGCCGATCATCATCGCCTTCAGGTGCGACGGCTTGGGCAGGACCCTCACCGTGACCTCGGTCACGACGCCCAGGAGCCCCTCGGACCCGGTCAGCACGCCCAGAAGATCATAGCCGCCGGCGTCGAGATGCTTGCCGCCGAGCCGGATGACCTCGCCGCTCATCAGCACGAATTCGAGGCCCAGCACATTGTTGGTGGTGAGGCCGTATTTCAGGCAATGCACGCCGCCAGAATTCTCCGCGATATTGCCGCCGATGGTACAGGCGATCTGGCTCGACGGATCCGGCGCGTAATAGAAGCCCGCGTGCTCGACCGCGCGGGTAATGCCGAGGTTGGTGACGCCGGGCTGCACCGTCACCGCCCGATTCGGCAGGTCGATCTCCAGCACCCGGTTGAGCTTGCCGAGCCCGAGCGTGATCGCGTCCGCGAGCGGCAAGGCCCCGCCGGACAAGGACGTGCCGGCGCCGCGCGGCACGATCTTGATGCCCTCCTGCTGGCAATAGGCCAGCACGGCCGAGACCTCCGCGGTCGAACTGGGCAGGGCCGCGATCAGCGGCGGCTGGCGATAGGCGGTCAGCCCGTCGCTTTCATAGACGCGGCGCTCGTCATCCGCCTCGATCACCGACTCGGGCTTCAGGAGCGTGCGCAAGTGGGCGGCAATCTCGCGCCGACGCGCGACGATGGCGGCATCCGGAGTCGGCATCTTCATCGGCGCGGTCCCATCCCGGAAAACGGGGCCGGATCTATCGTCCGGCCACGACGCCTATGATCTCAGCCAGCATACACCGATGGCAAGGCCGGAAGTGTCGTCGCCAAAACGACCAAAGGCCGACGGGTGGAAACCCGTCAGCCTTTGGCCGCGAAGCAGTAGAAGACCTGGTCCCGCGCGGCGGGGCGCCTATCGGCACCCGGCGCGAACGGGGACGGCCCGGCTCAGCCTTGGCGGGCCTTGAAGCGCGGGTTGGCCTTGTTGATCACGTAGACCCGACCCTTGCGGCGCACCACGCGGCAGTTCTTGTCCCGCTTCTTCAGCGACTTCAGTGAATTGACGATCTTCATGACGAGCCCTGCGGCATGGATAAACTTGGAAGCCGCGGAACCTATGGTAAGGCCCCGCCTCTGTCAATCCACCGAATACCCTATTCGACGCAAAGCGCTCCTGCGCCCACGACAGGGACCATGGGTCAGCTTATCGCCCCATAGGTCGAGACGGTGTAGAAGCGGTAGACCCGCAGCACGCCGCTTTGCAGCGCGGCCAGCCGCGTCATCCACAATTCGGCCTCCTCGACCACCGCCAACTGGTTGCCGCGCGTCATCAGCTTCACATCGTAATTCTCGACGAACTGCGCCCAGCCCTGGGCGACATGGCGCATGAATATGTCGGTGTGATCCTCGGAAATGCGGACGTCGAAGCCAGCCCCGGCGAGACAGTCGCTATATTGCTTGAGGGTCCAGGGCATCGGCGTGAAGCGTTCGATCTTGCGCAAGGCATCGAGGCGCCGGTCTTCGAGATTGCCGTCGGCCAGCACGAAATCGACGAAGCTGAACTGGCCGCGCGCCTTGAGCGCCCGCATGATCTCGCGGATGAGGCGCTCCTTGGCCACGACCGAGACGGTCAGGTACTCGGCATAGGCGCAGTCGAAGGCATGGGGCTTGAACTCGACCGTCTCCGGGTCATAGGCGGTGATCGGCACCTTCTTGCCGAGCCCGGCATCGATCGACATGGAATGGCCGCGCTTGGCGATCTCCGGCGCCCGCTCCATCGCGGTGATATAGACATCGAAGAAGTGCGAGACATGCCGCGACGGGCCGCCGAGGCCGGCCGTGAGGTCGAGCAGACTCATCGCCGGGTTGACGCCGAACGGCTTCACCATGGTCATGACATAGTCGACACCGCCCGGCACCAGAAAGCCGGGCCCCCAGATCTTCTGGGCCAGCGCCAGCCGATCGACCGGCTCGTCGGCGACATCGAGCGTCGCTTCAACGACCGGCTCCGGCTCCACGGTCACGACCGCGCGCGGGTCGAAGCCGAACCACCAGAGCCGCAACCGATGGAACAGGAGGGCATCGGCGCCGTCCAGCACCGCATCGAAGCGTGTGAGCGAAATCGGATTCCTCAAGACACAGACCCTATCGCTCCCCTTCCCGGCGGCCATTGTCCTGGCCGGCCAGCAACATAACCCGGATCGGCATCATGCGCTGGCCGAGATTCCGCCGGAACGCGCCAGTTCGCCCAGCACCCTGGCCCTCGGGAACCACAGGGTGACGGTCGTCCCCGCGCCGAACGTGCTGGCGATCTCTAATTGGCCGCCATGGAGCCGTATCTGGGCGTCCGTGATGGCGAGGCCGAGACCCGAGCCCTCGTATTTCCGCGAGAGGTGGTTTTCGACCTGGCGGAACGGCTCGCGCACCATCGCCAGATCCTCCGCGGCGATGCCGATGCCCGTGTCCGCCACCTCGATCCGCAGCCAGCCGGGACGAGTGCCGTCCGCCGGGTCGATCCGCGCGCCGACCGTGATCATCCCGCCGTCACGCGTGAACTTGACCGCGTTCGACAGAAGATTGAGCACCATCTGGCGGACCTTGAGCGTGTCGAGCCAACAGAGCGGCAACCCGTGCTGATAGTCGGTCCGAACCGTCAACCCGCCCTGCTCCGCCCGCGGCAGCATGATCGCGATCTGGCCGTCGATCAGCTCAACCAGATCGACCTCCTCTTCGCGCAGTTCGGCATGGCCGGCCTCGATCTTGGAAAGGTCGAGCACATCGTTGATGACGCCGAGCAGATGAGCGCCCGACGCCCGAATATCCTCGACATATTCCTGCTGCTTGTCGTTCAGCCCCCCAAACAGCTCGAGCTTCAGGAGCTCGGCAAAGCCGATCACGGCATTGAGCGGCGTTCTGAGCTCGTGGCTCATGTTGGCAAGGAATTGGCTCTTGGCCCGGCTCGCGACCTCGGCCTTGTCGCGGGCCGCCGCGAGGTCGCCGGCCAGCTTGGTCAGGTTGTCGGCCTGCCGCTGGGCCTGGGCCCGGGCGATCTCCAGCTCCTGGATGGTCTGGGTCAGCTCATCCTCGTTCCGGCGCAGCCGCGCCGCATGATCCTTCGCCCCGGTAATGTCCGTCCGGACGCCGACGGTGCCGCCGTCGGAGGTGCGCTGTTCGGAGATCCTGAGCCAGCGGCCATTGGCCAATTGCCGCTCGATGGTCTGGCCGGCGATCCCACGATGCTCGGCGAGCCGTCGGACAAGCCAACCCTCGACGTCATCAGTCGGGACCCCGATGTACTCGCCGCGCTCGGCCCCGGTCCGGATGATATGTTCGAGGCTGGCGCCCGGCACCATGGCATCGGCGCTGCGTGCGTAAATCTCCCGAAACCGGCTGTTGCACATGACCAGGCGCTCGTCTCGATCGAACAGGACGAAACCCTCGCTCAGATGTTCGAGCGCATCCTGCAGCAGCGCCTGCGCACGCCGCTGCCGGCGCAGCAGCATGATCAGGATCGTGGCGAAACCGGCACAGCCGCCGGTGCCGAGCAGGAAGACGTACGCCAGAACCCGCGCCTCTTCGTTCCAGGCGGCAAGTGCCGCCGGCAGATCGATGCTGGCTCTGACGGCGAGCGGCCGGAGCGGCACCGTCTTCGACGAGACGATGGCGCGGACGCCATTCATCGGGTCGAGCTCGATGGTCGTGATGACATTCTCCGAAAGCGACTTGGCAAGATCGGCCGGCAGCGCGATGCGCGCCCCGATCCTGGCGTCGGTCTCGGGATCATTCGCCAGCAGGGTTCCGTCGGCGGCATAGAGGCCGATCTTGGTGGCCTTGCCGGCATCGAGCTTGTCGTAGAAATCGCTGAAGGTATCGACCGGCACCTCGGCCGCGATCCGGCCGACGAAGCGACCATCCCTGAGGACGATGGGGCGGCTCATGAAGATCGACCAGCGCTCGGTCACCGGCGAACGCACCGGACGACCGATGAACAGGGCCTGGACATCCGGGCCGCTGGCGCGCGCCTGCGCGAAATCGCGGTCGGCAAGCGGCCGCGGCTTGCGCATGGTCGAGGCCGCGTCATTGACCTGAACGCCCCGGCCGTCAAACAGCAGAATGTCCCTGACCGAGAAATTCTGGTCATTGAACACGCGGAGCAGGTCATGCGCGGCGAGGCCGTCGAGCGGGGCTTCGCCCGGCATCCGGTCGAGCGCTTCGGTCACGGCCGAGAGCATCGCGTCGATTGACAGCACGGTCCGCGCGGTTGCGTTTTCCGCCGCGACCGCCAGGCTTCGCGTCGTCGCCTGGGCGATGTCGAGCGCGCCGTGGCGACTGCGGTCGAGCATGAAGGCCAGGACCGCGCCGAACACCAGGACCGACAGGATGCCGAAGCCGATGATGCCGGCCTCGAGGTCGAGCCATCGATGAGCGCCGCGCCAGGCGCGGGGCGTTTCCGCGGCACGGCTCACGGCTGTGTCGCCTCGGCTCGCAGCCCCATGCGCCCGCCGACGGTAAGATTCCATTCCGCGGCACAATCCTCGCCGCATTGCACAGCCCAGTTTGGCAGGATACCCGTCCTGAGGACCCGATCCAGCAGCGCCCGATCGCCGGGCACGGCAGGAACCAGGACCATATCGCCTTTGGCACCCTGCACGCATTCGCTCCGGCCGGTAAGGCAGGACAAGCCCTGCGCCGTCGACTGTTCGGTCTCGATCCAGACGCGCCGTTCCAGGTCGGCCAGCTCGCGCGTGAGGAAATCCCGGACCTCCGGCGCCAGGCCGTTCCAGGTGGCGCGATTTGCGACCACGACCTGAACGCCCCAATTGATCGGCAGGTCATGAACATAGTGGGTCACGTCGGCAAGCCCGATCGAGCTGCCGGTCAGGGTTCCGGTGATGGTGCAGTCGATCACGCCATTGGCAAAGGCGCGGCGGATTTCGCCAAAGGGCAGAACGATGCCATGCGCGCCGAGCGCACCCATCAGGCCAGCCTGGGCGCCGCTTGCGACCCGGACGTTCCGTCCAGCGAGCTCGGACAGGGTCTCGAAACGGTCCTTGCAGAACAGCACCTGGGCCGGATAGCTGACCATCGCCAGCGTCTCGAGCCCGTAGCGGGTGCGATAGAGCTCGACCAGAACCCGGCGATAGGCCGAGAGATTGGCCCTGATGGCCTCGACCGAGGGATTGAGGCCGGGCAGATCGGGAGCGTTCGCCTCCGGATCCTCGCTCGAAATGAGCGACAGCGGCACCATTAGGAAGCTAATGACGCCAAGCCGTGCCATCTGCAGCGCTTCGGAGCCCTTGAGCCCGGCGCGGTCGAACGGTGTCACGTCGGCGGTGATCCGACCATTCGAATCGGCGGCGAGCTGCTGTGTCCAGAACGGCTCCTCGACGTCGCGGAATTGCGCCGTGCCGCCGAGCGAGCCCATGACGGTCAGATGGATGACCGGCAGCTCGGCAGCCCGCGCAACCGGCAGCAGCTGGAGCAGCGCCAGCATCAAGATTCCGAGGCCTGCTCCGCACGTTTTCATCACCGTCCGCCCCCTTCAGGACCGTGACAGCCGGAACGGGTACGGCGACCGTCGACGCAGCTGGCGCATCAAATCATCCCCTTGTCCTAGCAAAGCTACGAAGCCCCACCTTTACAAGTACTAAACGAGCGTATGGCCCGGCGCCGCGAGCCGCAATCTGCCACAATCTATCGTCGCGGAGCGAGGGTGGCCGCCTCGTCATCCGGCTGGCCATCGGCCTCGCGATCTATGTCGGCTATGGCAAGCACCACAGCCGCGTCGCGGCGCGGGCGGCGAAGTAGACATCGCCGGCCCGTTGCGGTTCAATTCAGCCGCAACAGGCGCTGGCGAGATACGGATGGCAGGATCGCTCGAACTTGACGATGAAGACGCGAGCGATGCGATCGTGAGGTTGGAACGCTCGCTGGGCTTCCGCTTCGCCGATGGCGAGTTGGATGACTGCCGCACAGTCGGCGATTTGTTCCGCATCGTGTCAAAGCGGCTCGACGGCCTCGGCGGCGAGGCCTGCGCCACCGCCATGGCGTTCTATCGGTTACGCCGCGCGCTGAGCCCCTACGCTGGTGGCGAGACGCTGCGCCCATCCCATGTTCTGTCCGAGCTTATTACCATTCCGCCGAAGCAGCTGTTCCGCCAGGTTGAGCGCGAGACCGGCTTGCAGATGCCGCCGCTGGCGAGCGGCTGGGTGGGTGTCGCCGCCTTTGCCACCGCGGCAATGGCGCTGCTGGGAATTTTGCCGGTCCACGTATTCTACCCCGGCTGGACGCTCTATCTCATTCTCTTGATCCCGGCCGCGACCTGGCTGTTCACGCTGGATCCCGGCCGGTTCGGCAAGGATTGCCGGACGCTCGGCGACCTCGCCAAACGCGTGGTCTCGCACAATTATGGCCATCTGCTGGAAGCCGGGGCTCGACCGACCCAGGCCGACCGTTGGGACGTGCTGACCGAATGCCTGTCCGGTTACACCACGGTCAAAAAGCAAGATATCCGCCCCGACATGCTCATCCTGCCGGCCCGGCGCTACGCCGCCTGAAGCCCGAAAGGGCATCCAGGCGGCGTAGCCGCAGTGGACGAACGACCTATCCCCTGACGCGCGGCCTCAGCACGTCCTCGAGCCCGATGCGCCGGAGCAGTTCGGCGCGCACGCGGTCGGCGACGCCGTTGACGATCTCGGCGCCGTCCTCTGACGGATCGATGTGGACACGGAACGGCCGCTTGCCGAACGGCGTATCGACGACCCGGACGATGGCCGCGGCGACCGAGGCCACGTCGGCATCCGCCGGCTCCAGCGACGCCAAGCCCTTGAGCGCCACATCCGGCAAGCCGGCGGTCGGTCCCGTCTCGTATTCCGCGGCCCGCACCTTGTCCGCCGGTGCGCCGGCATGGGCGAAATGGTTCGTGCCCTTGGTGAAGGCGCCGGGCACGATGATCGAGGTTTCGATGCCCCAGCGCGCCAACTCACCGGCATAGCTCACCGCGAGCGCATCCATGGCCGCCTTCGCCGCGAAATAAGGCGCCAGGTACGGCGGCGTGCCACCACGGGCGCTGCTGGACGACACCCAGAGCACGAGGCCGCGGCCCTGGCGGCGGAGATGCGGCAGCGCCGCGCGATTGACCCGCTGGGTGCCGAGCACATTGATGTCGTAGAGCTGGGCGAACTGCTCGGGCGTGAAGGCCTCGGCCGGCCCGAACGCCATGTGGCCGGCGTTGTGGACGATCACGTCGAGGCGACCATGGTCGGCGACGATGCGCGCGACCGCCGCATCGGCCGACTCCTGCACCGCGATATCCAGCTCGATCGGCCTGAGGTCGATGCCGTGCGCAGCGGCATAGGCGCCCAGTTCGGCAACGCGCGGCGCGTTCCGGCCCGTGGTCTCGCGCATGCTGGCATAGACCGTGTGACCGGCATGCGCCAAGGCCCTGGCGGCGAGCAGGCCGAAGCCGCTCGAGGCGCCGGTGATGAGAATGACGTCCGTCATGATTCCGCTCCCTTCCTCGGTGCCTCAGATGATGCCGCCGTTGGCGCGCAGGATCTGGCCGTTGATCCAGCCGGCATCGGGGCCAACCAGGAAGGCGACCGCGTCGGCGATGTCCTCGGGCTGCCCCAGGCGCTCCAGCGGGGCGAGCTTCGCCAGATGGTCGACCACCTCCTGCGGCTTGCCCTTCAGGAACAGGTCGGTCGCCGTCGGGCCCGGCGCTACGGCGTTCACCGTGATCTCCCGGCCGCGCAATTCCTTGGCCAGGATGGGAGTCATGGCCTCGACCGCGGCCTTGGTCGCGGCATAGACGCCGTAGGTCGGCTGCAGCAGGCCGACGACGCTCGAGGAGAAATTGACGATCCGTCCGCCCCGGCGCAGCCGGCGGGCCGCTTCGCGGAGCGTGTTGAAGCTGCCCTTCAGATTGACCGCGATCTGGCGGTCGAACGTCGCGTCGTCCGTATCGGTGAGCGTGCCGAGCACCATGATCCCGGCATTGTTCACCAGCACGTCGACGCCGCCGAAAGCCGCCTCGGCCGACTCAAACAGGCGGCGGACGGCCGCCGGGTCGCTGACATCGGCCTGGGCGGCCCGGGCCCGGCCGCCGGCCTGCTCGATCCTCTCGACCAGTGCCTCGGCCGGCGCGGCATCGCCGGAATAGTTCACCAGGACGGTGAAGCCGTCCCGCGCTAGCCGTTCCGCGATCGCGGCACCGATGCCGCGCGATGCCCCGGTAACGATCGCCACCTTGTTCGTTTGCTCGTTCATGTCTGCTCTCCTCGCCGACCGGATGTCGGCTTCGGGGCAAACATGCGCTTTCGCCCCAATTGGATAATCTGGCGAATATCGGCAATACTATTCGGAAATCACGAATAGTGAGGGCGAATGGACCGGTTCGACGCCATGCGGCTGTTCACGCGGATCGTGGAGCGGCGCAGTTTCACCCTGGCGGCGCAGGATCTGGGCCTGCCGCGCTCGACAGTGACCGAGGTCGTGCAGCAGCTCGAAGCGCGGCTGGGCGTGCGGCTGCTGCAGCGGACGACGCGGCACGTAACGCCGACGCTCGACGGCGAGGCCTACCATCGACGCTGCCTGGCGATCATCGCCGAGGTGGAGGACGCCGAGGCGGCCTTCGGCGATGCGAAGCCGCGCGGCCTGTTGCGCGTCGATGTCCATGGCACGCTCGCCCGGCATTTCGTCCTGCCCGGCCTGCCGGCCTTCTTGGCGCGCTATCCGGACCTGGAATTGCACTTGGGCGAGGGCGACCGCCTGGTCGACCTGGTGCGCGAGGGCATCGATTGCGTGCTGCGGGTCGGCGATCTGCAGGACAGCGCCATGGTCGCGCGGCGCGTGGCGATGCTCGAGGAAGTGACCTGCGCCAGCCCCGAATATCTGAGCCGCCACGGGATCCCGGCAACGCCCGGCGACCTCGATGGTCACCGCATGATCGGCTTCGTCTCGTCGGCGACCGGCAACTTCTTTCCCCTGGAGTTCACCGTCGGCGGCATCCTGAGGCGCATGACCCTGCCCGCCACGGTCTCGGTCGCCGGGGCCGAGACCAACGTCGCGGCGGCGCGTCTCGGCCTCGGCCTGATCCAGGTGCCGCGCTACCATGTCGAAGCCGACCTCCGTGCCGGCACCCTGGTTGAAGTCCTGCCGGACTTCCCGCCCGACCTGATGCCGGTCTCCCTGCTCTACCCGCACAGCCGCCAGTTGTCGCCGCGCGTACGGGTATTCATCGAATGGCTGACACGGGAATTCGCGCGACACGGCGGCACGGCAGCAGTGCTCTGACGCGCCCACCGGATGAGCCTGGAGCATGGGGCCCCCTCAAGCGCTGCTTGGCTGCTGACGCCGGAAGCCGTGGTAGTCTCCTCATACATTTTGTCGCAGCCTGGTTTCCGCCATGACCGAGAGCGTCCTTTCGACCGCCAAGTCTGGTTCCACCGCCCCGAAATCGGCGGCTCCGGCGACAACCCGCCGCATCGACGACCCGGTCCGCGGCATCCTGCTGATCATCGCGGCCATGGTCTTCTTCTCCATGTCCGACGCCTGTTCCAAGGTGCTGGGCCAGATACTGCCGCCGATCGAGGTGGTCTGGCTGCGCTACAGCGGCTTCACGCTGCTGATGCTGCCCGCCCTGCTGCGGCAGCCCTCGCGCCTCCGCTCCGCAGCACCCGCCCTCCAGATCGGCCGCGGCCTGGGCCTGCTGGGATCGGCGCTGTTCTTCACCGCTGGCCTGAGATTTCTGGCCATGGCCGATGCGACGGCGATGAGCTTCGTCTCGCCGCTGTTCATCACCGCCCTTTCGATCCCGGTGCTGGGCGAGAAGGTCGGACTTCGCCGCTGGAGCGCGATCGTGGTCGGGTTGATCGGCGTACTGATCGTGGTGCGGCCGGGCACGAGCGCGTTCAATCCCGCCTCGATCTTTCCGCTGCTGTCGTCGGTCAGTTGGGCCTGCGGCATCGTCCTGACCCGCAAGATGAGCCATAGCAACGACGACATGGTGACGACGCTCGGCTATGCCGCCATCACCGGCTTCGTGGTCGTGAGCCTGATGCTGCCGTTCGTCTGGGTCGTGCCACCCTGGAAGGCCGTCGCAATTGGTGGCTTCATGGCCTGCGTCTCGACCGCCGCCCAATGGCTGGTCGTGCAGGGGTATCGCCGGGCCAACGCCTCGGTGCTGGCGCCGTTTTCCTATACGCAGCTGGTCTGGTCGAGCCTCGCGGGCTTCCTGCTGTTCGCCATGGTGCCCGATCTCATGACGCTCGCCGGGGCGGCCGTCATCATCGCCAGCGGGCTCTACACCGCCCACCGCGAACGCATCGTCGCGCGCCAGCGATTGGCGGGCGCCGTGCCGGCGGAATGAGAGAGGGGCGGCCTTTCGACCGCCCCTGCCCCGGACTCAGCGGATGGGAATTGTCACGGAGATCCCGGGCGAGTAATAGACCGGCGGCGGGGCCGGCGGCGCGTAATAGACCGGCGGCGGCGGCGGTGTGTAGTAATAGCCGTGCTCCCGGTAATAGCCGCGCCCTTCATCGTCCCGATCGCGATGTTCCCAGCGCTCGTGGTCTCGATGCTCATGCTTCCAGCGCCCGTGCCCGTGGTCATCGTCATCAGCCCTCGCCGGCCCCGCGACGGTCGCCATCGCAAGGGGGATGGCCGCCAGAAGCAGCGCAAACATGTGCAGACGACTTCGTCTATTCGTGTTCATCGTGCCATTCCTTTCAGAAGATGGTCGGAGTGCGATGGAATCGATCATCCGTCGACGCGATCACTTCTTCTTGGCGGCTTCCTTCGTTCCGTGGCGCGTATGCTCGAACATCGTATCGGCGTTCTTCTTCTGCGCGGGCGACAGGCTGTCATAGACCGGCTGGAAGGCGGCCGCGAGCTTCTGGGCTCCGTCGGCATGAACCTGGGCCACCTTGGCGTAGGACTGCAGGTCGTGAATGGCGTCGAGATCCTTGGTCGATTCACGCTCCTGGATCGCCTCTTCCATGGCCTGGCCGTTGTCGCGCATGACCTGGGCAAACGTCTCCCAGGTCGCATCCTGCGCCGGGGTGATCGTCAGCTTCTTCTTCAGGTCGGCGATATGGGCCTCGACCCGCTGCGAATGCTTCTCCGCCTTCGGAGTAGCGGCGGGAGCGGTCGCCACGCTGGACGGTGCCGTCGCAGCCGCGGCCGGAGCGGTCGTTGCCGAGGTGGTCGTCGACGGAGGCGAGGTTTGGGCCAGCGCCGGCAGGGCGACAGCGAAGCCGCTCAGCAAGGCCGCGGCGGCAACCGCACGGGTCGCAGGACGAAATGCTTGGAACATTTTTGGACCCACTTTTCGTTGTTATTTCAAGAGCAGCCCGAAAGCTGCGTGTGTCCTCAACGTTCTAGCGGGCGAAAGTATTCCGGTGCCCCTTTTATGACCCAAGGAAGGGGCCGTAGAGCCGGACCAGCCAAATCGCGATGGCGAGCCCCGGCCCGAAGGGCAGCTCGGTCGGGCCGTCGACCTCCCCTTGCTCGCCCCGCCGGCCTGGGCGGGCCACCACGAACCAGAGGATGCCGGCGAGTGCCGCGCCCAGCACGACATCGCCCAGCGCCTGCCAGCCGAGCCAGGCACCCGCGACCGCCAGCAGCTTCGCATCGCCGGCGCCGAGCCCCTCGCGGCCACGGAGTCGGCGATAGGCAAACGCCAGCAGCTGGAAGGCAAGGTATCCGGCGGCAGCGCCGGCCGCGGCATCGACCAATGGCGGCCAGCCCAGATACCAGGCGGCACCGAGGCCGAGCAGGATGAGCGGCAGGGTCAGCATATCGGGTAGCAGCAGATGCTCGGCGTCGATCCAGGCGAGCGTCAGCAGGCCCCAGCCGAGCAGGCAGTCGAGCCAGAGCGCAGCACCTGCATCGAGGGTGCCGGCCCAGACCGCCACGGCCAATGCCGCCAGTTCGACCAGCGGATAGAATTCGCCGATCGGCGCCCCGCAATGCCGGCATCGGCCCCGCGCCAGCAGCCAGCTGACGAGCGGCACGAGGTCGCGTGGGGTGAGCGGCGTCCCGCAATGGTCACAGCAGGACCGCGCATAGGCGAGCGGCCGGCCCGCCGGCCAGCGACGGATCACCACGCCCAGAAAGCTGCCGATGAAGGGGGCCAGCAGATAGACGAGCCAGTCCGGAATCAAGGCACTCTCCCCGCCAAAAATCTTGCCATGCGCTTTCCGCTTGCCACCGCTCCCGTCCTCTACACAGTCTGGGGCTCCTTCGACAATCAGCTTGGCGCCATCACCGATGATCGACCTAGCCCATAGCCCCGCGGGCGGCTCCCCGAGCCCCGAAATGTCCGGCGGTGCCGATGATCGCCTGGAAGCCTTGAGCAGCGTGCTGCTCGAGCGCGGGTTGATCGACGACAAGACCCTGGAGCGGGCGCGCCGCGTCGCGAGCGAGACGGGCCAGCGGCTCGATGCCGTGCTGACCCAACTGGGCCTGGTGTCGGAACGCGGCCTCGCCGAGTCGCTTGCCGCCTTTCTGCATCTGCCCCTGGTCACGGCCGACCGCTACCCCGCGGAGCCCCTGCTCGTCGACCGCCTGAAGGCGCGTTTCCTGCGCAAGGCGCACGCGCTGCCGATCGACGTCGACGACAGCCGGGTGATCCTGGCCATGGCCGACCCGCTCGACCAGTTCACCCGCACGGCGGTCGCCGCGGCGACCGGCCGGGCCATCGCGGTCGAGATCGCGCTGCCGATCGAACTCGATGCGGCGCTCAACCGGCTCTATCCCGACGCGAACGTCGCCGAGACGGCCGGTGGCAGCGAGGGCGACGAGCCGCTCGAAGAGGATGCCGAGCGGCTCAAGGACCTGGCCAGCGAGGCGCCGGTCATCCGCCTGGTCAATCAGATGATCGCCCGCGCCGTCGAGACCCAGGCGTCCGACATCCATATCGAGCCGTTCGAGGATCGGCTCCGGGTCCGCTACCGCTATGACGGCGTGCTGCATGAGGCGGAGTCGCCGCAGGCACGGCTCACCGCCGCGATCACGTCGCGCATCAAGATCATGGCGCGCCTCGACATCGCCGAGCGGCGCCTGCCCCAGGACGGGCGCCTGAAGCTTGCCGTGCGCGGCCAGGAGGTCGATTTCCGCGTCTCGACCATCCCGTCGCTCTATGGCGAGACGGTCGTGCTGCGCGTGCTCGACCGCACGGCGGTCGAATTCGACTATGGCAAGCTCGGCCTGCCGCCGGGTGTCACCGCCAATTTGCAGCGCCTGCTGGACCTGCCGAACGGCATGGTGCTGGTCACCGGCCCGACCGGCAGCGGCAAGACGACGACGCTCTATACCGGCCTGCTCAATCTCAACTCGGTCGCGCGCAAGATCGTGACCGTCGAAGATCCGATCGAATATCAGCTGGCCGGCATCAACCAGATCCAGGTGAAGCCGCAGATCGGCCTCAATTTCGCGCATTTGCTGCGCTCGATCCTGCGCCAGGACCCGGACGTGATCATGATCGGCGAGATCCGCGATCTGGAGACGGCACAGATCGCGGTCCAGGCGTCGCTCACGGGCCATCTCGTGCTGTCGACCCTGCACACGAACTCGGCCTCCGCGACGGTCACGCGCCTGCGCGACATGGGGCTCGAGGATTATCTCATCACCGCCGTGATCAAGGGCGTGCTGGCCCAACGCCTGGTCCGCAGGCTCTGCCCGCAGTGCAAGCGTCCGACCGAGGCGCCGGCCGAACTGATCGAGCGGTTCGGGCTCGACCGTCGCACGACGGAGAGGCCGATCATGCTCTATCACCCGATCGGCTGCCCGCACTGCCGCGGCACCGGCTATCGCGGCCGGCAGGCGATCGCCGAACTGCTGATCCCGAACGACGAAATCGAACGACTGATCTTCGCCCGCGCCGATCATAGCGCCATCGAACGCGCCGCCATCGCCGGCGGCATGACCTCGATGTTCGACGCCGGCCTCGATGCGGCACTGCAGGGCATCACGACCGTGGAAGAAGTCGTGCGCTCGATCCGCGCCGAGGGCTGACGCGCCATGCCTGCCTTCCGCTTCACCGCCATCGACGCGCAGGGCCAGATCCAGCGCGGCACCATGGAGGCGCCCGACCAGGCCGCCGTGATCGATCGCCTGCAGCGCCAGGGCCATGTGCCGATGCGGGCGGAGCCGGCCGAGGGCGGCAGTCGCTGGGCCGAGCTCTTCACCGCCGACGTCGGCCGCCGGCGTGCCTTGAGCCGCCAGGAAGTGACCGACGTCACCCGCGAGCTCGCGACCATGCTGGCCGCCGGCCAGGATCTCGACCGGGCGCTGCGCTTCATCGTCGAGACCGCGCCCAACCCACGCGTCGCCCTGGTCATGGACCGGGTGCGCGAGAAGGTACGCGGCGGCAGCGCGCTCGCGGCGGCCCTCGCCCAGGAACCGCGCAGCTTCCCCAAGCTCCATGTCGGCCTGGTACGGGCCGGCGAGGCTGGCGGTGCGCTCGCTGACACGCTCGACCGGCTCGCGGGGCTGCTGGAGCGCGAACGCAGCCTGGCCGCGACAGTGCAGTCGGCGCTGGTCTATCCGGCGCTGCTGCTGGTCGCGGCGATCGGCTCGATCGCGGTCCTGATCGGCTATGTGCTGCCGCAATTCGTGCCGTTGTTCGCCGAATCCGGGGCCGAGTTGCCGACCATGACCAAGCTGCTGATCAGCTTCGGCGCCGCGATGCAGGTCGCCGGCCCGTGGTTGCTGATCCTGGCGCTGGTGCTGGGCGTGGCTTTCCGCCAGGCGCTCCAGAACGAAGGGTTCCGGCGGCCGGTCGACCGGCTGCTGCTGCGGGTGCCTGTGCTGGGCAGCCTGCTGCGCGAGACCTTGGCCGCGCGCTTCACCCGCACGCTCGGCACCCTGCTCAAGAATGGCGTGCCGCTGATCGGCGCGCTCACGATCGTGGCCGAGACGATCGGCAATCTTGCCGCCGTCACCGCGATCCAGCAGGCGAGCGAGAGCGCCAAGGGCGGCGCCGGCCTGTCGCGGCCGCTGGGCGAGGCGCGGATCTTTCCGCCGCGCACGATCCACCTGCTGCGCCTGGGCGAGGAAACCGCCCAGCTTTCGGCCATGGCGCTCAAGGCCGCCGAGATCCACGAGGAACACGCGCGCATCGCGGTGCAGCGCCTGGTGGCGCTGCTCGTGCCCACGATCACCATCTTCATGGGCGTCGCCGTCGCGGCCATCGTGGGATCGCTGCTGATGGCCATGTTGGGCCTCAATGATCTGGCGCTCTAGCATCGCCCGCAGCGAGCGCGGCTTCACGCTGATCGAAATGATCGTCGTGCTGGCGATTCTGAGCCTCGTCCTCGTCATGGTCGCGGCCCGCGGTCCGCTCGGGCTCCACACGCTGACCGCGCGGGCGGCGGCGAACGAATTGGCGTCCGGCTTTCGTCAGGCTCGCGCCCGCGCCGTCGCGGACAATCGACCGGTCGCGGTCAGCATCGACCTTGCCGCCCACAATTGGCGGATCGGCGCCGACCGGCCGACGGCGCTGCCGCGCGACCTCAATATCGCGGTGCTGACCGTCGCCGGCCAAACCGTCGGCGGCACCACGGCCGATATCCGCTTTCTGCCCGATGGCAGTTCGACTGGCGGCCGGGTCGAACTCAAGGACGGGCGGCGCCGGATGCGGATCGGCATCGATTGGCTCAACGGCCGGGTCAGTGTCGGCAATGCGGAGTGAACGCGGCTTTACCCTGCTCGAGGTGCTGATCGCCTTCGCGATCGCGGCGCTGGCGCTTGCCCTGCTGTTCCGCGCGGCCTCCGGCGGACTGCTATCGGTCGAAACCTCCGGCCGGTACGAGGAAGCGGTGGCCCGTGCGCGCTCGCACATGGCGGCGCTTGGCCAGGAGGCGGCGCTCGTGGCCGGCAACAGCGAGGGCGATGACGGCGGCGGCTATCGCTGGCATCTGGCGGTGACGCCGGTGGCGACCGGCCGCTCGCAGGCTCCGGGTCCGGGTGCCGCACCGCCGTTCATGCTCTACGCCGTCGTGGTGTCGATCTCGTGGCACGACGTCGGCAAGGATCGCGAATTCGTGCTGCGCAGCGAACGGATGGGGCAGGCCAATGCGCAGTGAACGCGGCTTCACCCTGGTGGAAGTCCTGGTCGCCCTGGTCGTGCTCGGCATCCTGATGGCCGGGCTCGGCCAGGGGCTGCGCCTCGGCATGGCCGCCTGGACGCGGCAGGCGGCGCTGGTCGACCGGACCGCCGATCTCGACGCGGTCGACCGGACGATTCGGGACCTGCTCACCAACGCCACGGCCGGCGCCGTCCACGGCCGCAACGACTTCTCCGGCGACCCGGATTCGGTGACGTTCGACGGGCTGCTGCCGCTCGCCGTCTCGACCGGCGGACGGCGCGCCAAGATCACGCTCCAACTCGACGACCAGCATCGGCTGACGCTGCACTGGGAAAGCCTGCTGATCGATCCGAACACGGCGGCGCCGACCTCGGGCGACGCCGTCATCGTCGATCATCTGGACGGCGTCGTGTTCTCCTATTGGCAGAACGGCAGCGAGGCTACGGGATGGACGGACCGGTGGACGTCCGCCACGGCGCCTCCGCTGATCCGCCTGCATCTCGTATTTCCCAAGAACGATCCGCGGCATTGGCCGGACATGGTCGTCGCCCCCCTGATCTCGGAAGGTGTCGGCTAAAAGCGGACATCCCCTTTCCTCGCGCCCGAGAGACGGCTAATACTCTTCCAGTTGCCCATCAGGGCGAGCCGCAAGCTCGTTGATTCAAAAATAAGACTTGGGAGCGAGCGCGAACATCGTGGCCATCGGCATCTTCCTCTCCTGGTGGGGCGATCAGCTCCGTAGCCTGCTGCCGACCGAACTGGTCGGCGCGACGGCGCACGACCATGACGCGCTGGTGGTGACGAGCGAGGACGGCACCAATCAGGTCGAAGTGGCGCTGCGCAAGCGCGGCCAGACGAGCCGGCTCGGCCGCTTCAAGCTCGATGCTGCCGGCCTCCGCGCCCTGAAGCAGGCCTGCGCCCTGCCCGGCCGCCCGAACGCCATCCACCTGCGCCTCGGCCCGGCCTTCCTCCTGGAGAAGCAGCTGACCCTGCCGCTCGCCGCCGAGCGCGAGCTCGACCGGGTGCTGGGCTTCGAGATGGATCGCGAAACGCCCTTCACCGCCGACGAGGTCTATTGGGACGTGGCGATCCTGGAGCGGGATCGGCGCCAGGGCCGGCTCCGCGTCCTTCTGTCGCTGGTGCCGCGCGCGCCCCTGGCCGACCTGGTGCGCGACCTGGCCGCGGCCGATCTCGCGCCGACCACGCTGATGCCGGGGCTGGCCGACGGCTCGGTCCGGCCGATCCAGCTCGACCACAGCGGCGCCCGCACCGGGGGACGGACGGTCCAAATCATGGCCGCGGCGGCGGCGCTGCTCGCGCTCGTCGCCATCGCCCTGCCCTTCGTCAAGCAGCAGCTGGCTTTCCGCTCGGTCGACGACACGATCGCGACCTTGCAGCCGACGGTCGACGAGGCCGCGCGGCTGCGCCGGCAGATCACCGGCGCCGGCGGCGAGGCGATCGCGGCCGAACGCGCCAAGCTGCCGAACCCGCTGAAGGTGCTGGCCGCCACGACTCAGGCCCTGCCCGACGACACCCATCTGACCGATCTGTCGCTCAAGAACCGCAAGCTGTCCTTGATCGGCCAGTCCGCAGCCGCGGCCCGGCTGCTGGGCGCGCTGGCCGCGGATCAGACCTTCAAGGATCCGGCCTTCGCCGCCCCGGTCACCAAGCTCGAGGCGAATCGGCAGGAGATCTTCTCGATCACGGCGGAGGTCACCCCCTAGATGGGCTCCAACCTGCCGACAGGCCGCCAGGGCCGCATCCTGGCAATCGGCCTCGTGCTGCTGGCCGCCATCCTGGTCTGGCTCGTCGTGGCCGCGCCGCTTATGGACCTCTACGAGTCCGAGGGCGCGAAGCTGGCGCAACGGATGGCGCTCGCCGACCGGATGGCGGGGCTCGCGGCGGAACTGCCGGCGCTGCAGACCCGCGCCGCCACCGTGCCGGCCAACAACGGGGACGCGACCTTCGAGGGCGCGACCGATGCGCTCGCCGGCGCCACCCTGCAATCGCAGCTGCAATCGCTCGCCAACTCCACCGGCGCCACGCTCTCGAGCATGGAGACGTTGACCGCCGAACAGAGCGGCCCGTACCGGCGGATCGGCGTCAAGCTCAGCATCAATGCGCCGATGCCGGTGCTGGCCCAGTTGATCGCGCAGGTCGAGCAGGCGCATCCGCCCATGCTGATCGACGACCTGCAGATCCACGGATCGCCGATCGTACTGCCGGGTGCTGCGGCCTCGGCGCTCGACGCCGGCTTCACGGTCTACGGCTTCCGCAGCGGGAGCGCGCCATGACGCCGCGCGATGCCGCCGTGGGCGGCCTGGGGCTGCTGTCGCTTGCGCTGCTCGCCGTGATCGCGATCGAGGCGTTCCAGGCTCCAGCGCCTGCTCCGGCCGCCGCGGCGCCGGCCGCGCCGAGCGCATTGCCGGCCGCCCAGGTCGACGACAGCTCGAGCTTCCTGCCGACCATCCTCGCGCGGCCGCTGTTCGCCCTCGATCGGCGCCCGAAGGAGAGCCCGACCGCGGTCGGCGCGCCCACCGACGATATGCCGCGCCTGGCCGGCATCATGATCGACCAGTCCCAGCGACGCGCCATCTTCCAGCCGTCAGGCGATGCCAAGCCGGTGAGCCTGACCGAGGGCGATCAGATCGCCGGCTGGCAGATCCAGCAGATCGCCGCCGACGGCGTGACCCTGGCCGGACCGAAGGGGACCGAGACGCTGCAGCCGAAGCCGGACCCGGCCCTGGCCGCAGCAGCGGCGGCGGGGGACAACGCGAATCCAGCTCCGAACGGCGTCCCGGGCCTGCCGCCCAGGCCGGGACAGACCAATCCCCGACAGTTCCTGCCGGGCGGCATGCAGCTGCCGCCGGGTGTACCCAATCCCTTCGCCGGGCAACCGGCTCCGCCCCAACCCCGCCCCGCCCCGCCACCGCCGACACGCCAGCCAGGGGGCGCGCCCGCCGCGCCGAGCCGCCGATGAAATTTCACCTGATCATTCCCGCCGTGGCGTTGAGCCTCGCCGCCTGCAAAACGCAACCGGTGGAGCCGCTGACGCCGCTGCCCGGCGAGAGCGCTGGCGATCGCGGCGTCGCCAGCCCCCGCATCAACGGCCAAGTGGCCGCCGACCTGGCCTCGACGCCGCAGCCGCAAGTGGCCCTCGGCAGCAACGGCCAGGCCGGCCCCGGCCGCAAGCCCGGCGCCCCCTCTGCCGGCGACGTGACGCTGAATTTCGTCGACACCGACATCCGCGAGATTGCGCGCTCTATCCTGGGCGGGACACTCAAGCTCAATTACACCATCGATCCGGCCGTGCACGGCACGGCGACGATCGAGACGGCCCAGCCGGTCGCCCGGGATCAGCTGCTGGGCATCCTGCAGACCCTGCTCGCCCAGAACGGCGCGACGCTGAACGAGCAGAACGGGCTCTATCGCGTGCTGCCATCCAATGGCCCCGGTGCCAATGCCGCTCTGGTCGGCGCCGACGGCATCGGCTCGGGCACCCAGCTCGTCACGCTGCGCTATGCCTCGGCCAAGGATCTGGCCAAGGTGCTGGAGCCGTTCGTGTCCGAAGGCGGCAAGGTCAGCGCGGACCCTGCCCATAACGCCATCGTCGTCAGCGGCGACCCGGCGGCGCGCGAGAGCCTGGTCGGGCTGATCCGGGCGTTCGACATCGACCTGCTGGCCGGCCAGTCCTATGCGGTATTCCCGGTCACGACAGGCGATCCGGACAAGGTCGCCGACCAATTATCCAAGGCGTTCGGCAGCGAGGCCGACGGGCCGACGTCCGGCATGGTCAAGGTCATCCCGATGCAGCGCGTCAACGCGGTGCTGGTCGTCTCGTCCCGGAGCCGCTACATCGACGATGCGCGGCGCCTGTTCGCGCTCATCGATCGCGCCAAGAAGGCGAGCGCGCGCAACTGGCATGTCTATTACGTCCAGAACGGCGACAGCAAGGACTTGGAAAACCTGCTGCAACGCGCCTTCACGCCCGGGCACGTCTCCAGCACCGGCGGCGGCGGCGCGGGGTCGACCGCACCCAATTTCGACCAGGTCACGCTCAATTCGGGCTCGAACGCGGGCGGCCAGGGCACGGGCGGCATCGGGGGCACCGGCGGCGTCGGCGGGACCAGCGGCGTCGGGGGGACCGGCGGCATCGGCGGGACCTCGACGTCCGGGACGACCGGCGGCACCTCAGGAACCTCCGGCGGCTTCGGGTCGCAGAGCCAGTTCGGCGCCGGGGGCGGCCAGGGCGGCGGGTCGGCGGCCCAGGAGGCCCTGTCGACACCGACGGGCGGCGAAGACAAGGAACAGGAAGCCAACAGCATCCGCATCATCGCCAACCGGCATAACAACGCCCTGCTGATCTACGGCACGCCCGAAGAGCAGAGCGTGATCGAGGCGATGCTGCGCAAGATCGACATCCTGCCGCTGCAGGTCCGCATCGACGCGACCATCGCCGAGGTGACGCTGACCGACCAGCTGAAATACGGCACGCAATTCTTCTTCAACAGCGGCGGGCTGCAGGGCGCCCTGTCGAACGGCACCACCAGCGCGATCTCCGCTACCTTCCCCGGCTTCCTGATCGCGCACACCTCGAAGCAGGGTGCTATTCAGGACGCGCTGAGCGCGCTCCAGGCCGTGACCAACGTCCGCGTGCTGTCGTCGCCGCAGCTCATGGTGCTCGACAACGAAAAGGCCAGCCTGCTGGTCGGCGACAGCGTGCCGATCCTGACCCAGAGCTCGACCTCCCAGGTGACCTCGACGCCGGCGACGGTCAACAGCATCAGCTACCAGGAGACCGGCGTGATCCTGCAGGTCATCCCGCGGGTCAACACCGGCGGTCTCGTGACGCTCGACATCTCGCAGGAGGTCAGCACGCCAAACACCACGACGACCTCCACCATCGGCTCGCCGACCATTTCCGAGCGCAAGGTGCAGAGCCGCGTCGTCATCCAGGACGGCCAGACCGTGGGCCTGGCCGGCCTGATCAAGGACAGCGTCACCGAGGGCAATTCCGGCATTCCGTGGCTCAAGGACATCCCGCTCCTGGGCAGCCTGCTGTCGACCCAGGACAACGAGCGGACGCGGACCGAGCTTCTGGTCCTGATCACCCCGCACGTGATCCACGACCAGCGCGACGCACGCGCGCTGACCGAGGATCTGCGCACCAACCTCAGCCACGCGGGCCTGGTGCCGCAGGAGCTGAACGCCCTGCCGCTGTCGGGTTCGACCAACCCGAACGCGGTGCTCGGCAACTGACCATGGTGCCCAAAGCGCGATCAAACAGCCGCGGCTTCGCGCTGCTGATCGTGCTTTGGGCGCTGGTGCTGCTGGCGCTGATCGTGACCGAATTGGGCACGAGCGGGCGCATGGAATCGAAGATCGCCCGCAACCTGATGGCCAATGCCGAGGCCGAGACGGCGGCCGACGGCGCCGTGCATGAGGCGATCTTTCACCTGAATAACGGGCCGGACCCGGGCTGGCAGGCCGACGGCGGCTCGCGTCACATGACGGTCGGGCCCGTGCCCGTCGACATTCGCCTGGAAGACGAGGCCGGCAAGGTCAATCCGAACGTCGCCGGCCCGGATCTGCTGCGCTCCCTGCTGACGGTCCTGGGCGTCGACCGGAACCGGACGGAGCTCATCACCCAGGCCATCCTCGACTGGCGCGGCGGCACCCCACCCGAGCAGGAGCCGAACATCGCCGCCCAGTACCAGGCCGCGGGCAAGAAATACGAGCCGGCCTTCGCGCCGTTCGAATCGGTCGAGGATATCGGCCTGGTGCTGGGCATGACCCCCGACCTTGCCGCCCGGCTGCTGCCGCACATGACGGTCAATCAGATCGGCATCTTCGATCCGGCGCGCGCCGACCCCATCGTCGCGCGCGCGCTCGCCCAGATGCCGGCCTCGGCGGCCCCGTCGGCGCCGGGGCTGCCGCTGGCCTATCGCAACATCACGATCACCGCGACCGCGCGAACCGCCGACGGCGGCCGCTTCACCCGTCGGGCGCTGGTCCGCATCGGCCCCGGCTTGCCGCGCGGCTATGCCGTGCTGGTCTGGGACGCGCCGGGGACCGTGTAGCGGTTTCTACTGATTGCAGACGGTCGCGTTCTCGCCCGTGCCGCCGGGCTGGCCCGACGCGCCATAGGTGCAGATGTCGAACGGCAGGCCGGTCCGGCTGCTGGGATTGCGGTACTGGAACGGCCGGCCCCAGGGATCGGCCGGCGTCTTGCCGTCCTTGAGGTAGGGCCCGTGCCAATTGGCGGCGCCGGACGGCGCCGTCACCAGCGCGTTCAGCCCCTGGTCGGTCGTGGGGTAGGAGCCGACATCGAGCCGATAGAATTCGAGCACGTCGGTCAATTGGCCGATCGACTGCGCCGCGATCTTCTGCTTGGCATTGCCGAACAGCGTCATGACCCGCGGTGCGACAAGCGCCGCCAGCAGGCCGAGAATGGCGATGACGACCAGGAGTTCGAGCAGGGTGAACCCGCGCTCGCGGCGACGTCGGTCCGGCGAAGGCGCGTGGATGGTTCTGGCAAGAGCAGCAAGCATGGGATAAGGCATCCGGATTCCTGAATTATGCCGCCGGAGTGTGGCGATATTCTCGGGCGGAGACAACCCGGCAGGGTGTCTATTGCCAAGCGAACGGCCGGCCGCCCAAAATCTCCCGGACTAAAATCGACCCGTCCCGATAATCCCGACAGACGCCGCTGGAGCGACCTTGACTGCAAGCCCCCAATCCCTATCCCCCTGGCATACGCGCTGGTTCTTCGTCTGCCCGGTCGACCTCATGGCCGATGACGACCGGCATGTGACCGTCGATCTGCCCGGGCTGTCCATCACGCTGCAGAATTTCCGCGGCACTTTGTCCGGCTTTCGCAACCTCTGCAGCCACCGGCAGCTGCCCTTGCGGCCGGCCGGCCTGGGGCAAGGCCCGTTGCGCTGCCAGAACCACGGCTGGACCTATAATGCCGAGGGCATTCCAGTCGGCATTCCCGACGATGACGAGCAGTCGGATCTCGATCTCGCCGGCCGGATGGCGCTGGCCCTGCAGCCGATCGGCGTTGCGGTCATCGAGGGCGGCGTGTTCGCACGCGTCGAGGATGACGGCAGCCTGCCCGATGCGAAATGGCTCGCCGACGCCGAGTTGGCCGGCGCCACCCAGCGCCACGCCATCACCTGCCGCCTGCCGGCCGGCAGCCCGCCGCCGGCCGATAGCGCGACGCTCGGCAATCTGTCGATCGAGCTCTTGGACGATTTCGCGCTGCTTGGCTGGGTCGTGCCGCAGGGATCGGACGCGATCTGCGCGACCGTGGCGCTCTACGCCCTGGCCGAGGCGCCCGACGAGATCCCCGCCGCGACCCTGGCACGCTACGACCAGGCGGCGAAGGCCTTGAAGCAGGCCGCGGCATAGCCGGGTGTCGCGCGGCTGTCACATGGACCCCCACGTGACAAAGTGCCATGATGAGCATCTCATCAAGCCCGCGTGAGACGGGTATCGGAGCGGCATGACCCACGACGCAACGAGGCGAAGCCCGGACGAAATCAGCGGCTCCCGCTGGCCGAACCTTGCCGATCTGCCGGCGCTCGAGGCTCTCGACCCCGACACGCTGGCCGACCTCCAGCACGAACTGCCTTGGATCAACCTGCCGGGCGGCCGGGTGCTGTTCGAGCAGGGCGAGCCTGCCGGCGCCCTCTATATCGTCGTTTCCGGCATCCTGGGCGTGGTCGTGGCGGCGCCGGGAAACGGCCAGACGCAGACCCTGATCGCTTCGATCCGGTCGGGCGAGACCATCGGCGAGATGTCGCTCATCAGCGGCGAGCCCCATAGCGCGACGATCGTGGCCATGCGCGACAGCGAACTCGTGGTCATGCCGCGGGAGATCTTCGACCGGCTGGTGGCGGAACAGCCGAAATTTCTCGCCTGGCTCAACCGGCTGCTGGTCAGCCGCCTGCATCGCACCACGCTCCGCGCGCCCGCGCCCGGACCCAACCGGGCGGTCGCCATCGTGCCGATCGACCGGTCGGTCCCGATCGAAGAGCTGATGGGCACGCTGATCGACGACCTGAAGCGATGCGGCAAGCGCGTGCACCGCTTCGATCCCGCCACGGGCGATCAGCCGATCGAGTGGTACGACGAGATCGAGCAGAGCCACGACCTGGTGCTCTACCAGGCGGGCCCGGCAGAGCCGGAGCTCGACGGCTGGAGCCGGTTCTGCCTGCGCCAGGCCGACCGCATCATGCTGATCGGCCGGCCGCTCAGTCGAATTCCCGATCCCCTGCCCGTGGCGCCGATCGACAAGGGCGGCCGGATCCTGCCGATCGAACTGGTCGTGATCGAGCCCGACCGCGCCGGTCGCCGCGCCCACCCGCCGCGGGGCCCGGAGCGCTTCACCGCCATCCATCACATCCGGCTGCACGAGCCCGGCGATCTGCGCCGCCTGGCGCGGCACGTCGCCGGCACCGCCGTCGGGCTGGTCCTGGCCGGCGGCGCGTCCCGCGGCTTCGCCCATATCGGTGCCATCCGGGCGCTGCGTGAGGCGGGCATCCCGATCGATCGCGTCGGCGGCACCAGCATGGGCGCCATCGTCGGCGCCTGCGTCGCGGCCGACTGGGACGATGACGAGATCGCGGAACGCATGCACGGCGCCTTCGTCCGGAACAATCCGCTCGACGATTACAACCTTCCCTGGGTGGCGCTGTTTGGCGGCAAGTCGGTCGACCGGCTGCTGCAGGCCTATTTCGGCGAATCGGAAATCGAGGCGCTATGGCGCCCGTTCTATGCCGTCTCGACCAACCTCACCCGCGGCGGCACCACCGTGCATCGCGTCGGGCAGGTCTGGCGGGCACTCCGCGCCAGCGTCGCCATCCCCGGCGTGCTGCCGCCGGTGCTCCAGGACGGCGAGGTCCTGGTCGACGGCGGCGTCATCGACAATTTTCCGGTCGACATCATGGCGGCCGAGCGCAAGGGGCCGATCATCGGCATCGACGTCGCCGGCGACCGCGCGCTGATGCCGGGCAGCGAGGTGCCGCTCAATCGCCACGGCCTCATCGGCTGGGTCCGGCCCGATACCAGGCCGCTGCCGGGCATCGTCAGCATCCTGATGCGTGCGGGCACCGTCAGTTCCCAGTTGCAGATGACGCTCGCCAAATCGCAGACGACCCTGCTGATCGAACCGGCCCTGAGCGAGGTGCCCCTGCTCGACTGGCAGTCCTTCGACCGCGCGGTCGAAGCCGGCTATCGCCAGACGCGCAAATTGCTCGAGGGGGCCGACTTGCCGGCGCTGGGCCTGCTCTGAATTCTCCCCTGGCACTTTGATGCCGACCTGCCCATATTCCTGTCGCGGTAGAAGGGCGGCGCGACACGCCCTTCCACGAGCCGCGCCGCCACCGTCCGGATCGCCCGCGGCCGATCGGGGACGGCGGTTCTCTCGGAGAGAGCAATAATGTCGTTTTCTCGCAGTTTCATGGCCTCGTTCCTCGCCGCTGTGCTGGCGTTGGCGCCCGTGGTCGCCGATGCGCGGGCCGGCGCATCCAGTTCATCGAGCGGCTCGAGCTACTCGAGCATGGGCAGCCGCGGCAGCCGCACCTATGCCCCCGTCCCGGGCGCCCAGACGGTCCAGCGCAGCCTGACGCCGCCCGGCGGGCCGTCCGGCGTCAACGGTCCGGCGGCGCCGTTCGCCCCCGGTGCCGGTGCCGGGCCCTATGGCTATGGCCAACCAAGCTTTGCCCAGCGCCACCCGTTCATGACCGGCGTCCTGGGCGGCATCGCCGGCTCCTGGCTCGGCAGCATGTTCTTCGGCGGATCGAGCTACGCCTATGGCGGCGGCCTTGGCCATGCCGGCGGGGCGTTCGGCTCGTTCATCATGCTGCTCGTACTGTTCGGCATCGGCTGGGCCGCGTTCCGGGCCTTCCGCTTCGCCACCACCGACTTCGCATTGATGGGCCGGCCCGGCGCCTATGGTGCCGGGGGCTTCGCCACCGCATCGGGTGGGCGGGCGCCGCAGACGAGCCTTGTGCTGACCGACAGCGATTTCAACGCCTTCGCCGACGCGCTGAACCAAGTCCAGCAGGCCTGGGGCAACGGCGATCTCGCCCATCTGCAGCGCTACGCGACGCCGGAGATGCTGAGCTACTTCTCCGAGCAGCTGGCCAACAATCAGAGCCAGGGACTGCAGAACCGCGTCCATCACGTGGTGCTGCTCCGCGGCGAGCCGCGTGAGGCCTGGGCCGAGGGCATCACGGAATATGCCACGGTCTATCTGCGCTGGAGCGCCGTCGACTACACCGTCCGGCTCGACCGCCGTCCGACCGACCCGGATTTCGTTGTCGAAGGCGATCCACAGCGTCCGGTCGAGGCGCAGGAGGTCTGGAGCTTCCGCCGTAGCCAGGGCGGACGCTGGCTGCTATCGGCGATCCAGCAGGTTTGACCTAAACGGGGAGGCGCCGGCTCGCGGCACTATCCGCCGCTGGCCGGCGCGCGACCGCATGCAATCTCACACAAGCCATTGTGGATGATCGTAAATGACTGGAAAGACCCATCATTATGCCGTCACGGTGCGCTGGACCTGCAATCGGGGGACCGGCACCTCAGGCTATCGGGACTACGACCGCGATCACGAGATCGACGCCACGGGCAAGCCCATGATCCCCGGTTCGTCCGACCCGGCCTTTCGCGGCGACCGGGCGCGCTGGAACCCGGAGGAGCTGCTGGTCGCCTCGGTCTCGACCTGTCACCAACTGTGGTACCTGCACCTGGCGTCGGCTGCCGGCATCCGCGTCATCGCCTATGAGGACCAAGCGAGCGGCGAGATGGCCGAGAATCCGGATGGCAGCGGCCAATTTACCGGCATGACGCTCCGCCCGATCGTCACCCTCGCGGCCGGCGCCGATGCCGCCAAGGCCGAGGCCCTGCATCACGACGCCCATGAAATGTGCTTCATCGCCAACTCGGTCAAATTCCGGATCGACTGCATCCCTGAGATACGATTTTCCGAATGAATTCGAGCGAAAGCTGTAGCCATCGGACAAGCCGGCCGACGAGCGGTCGTTGAAGAAGAATCCATTAGCAAAATCGGCCCTATGCTCGTCTTCTAAAGCGGTCACGAGAAGACGGGGCACTCACCATGCGTCTCTGGCTGGCACTCATTCCACTTGCGCTCTGCCTGTCGGGCAACCCCGCCGCGCGGGCCGCCGACACGACCTGGACCAATGATGAGCAGGCGATCGCCGCAGCCGACACGGCCTTCTACAACGCATCCCGTGAACAGCATGGCCAGGCCTGGGCCGATTTCGCCGACGACACCGCAAACACCCAGGTCGGGCACGGCAAGGCCGAGATCGGCGCCGCGTTCGACAAGATTTACGCCCGTCCCGGCTTCACCCTGACCTGGCATCCGGTCTTCGCCAAGGTCGTCGGCGACATCGGCATGACAAGCGGACCCTACGAGCGGCATCAGACCGACGCCCAGGGGCAGGATCAGCGCTCGACCGGCAATTACGTCACCGTCTGGCTGCGCCAGCCCGACGGGCAATGGCGCTTCGTCTGGGACGGCGGGACGCCTGATAAATGATGGAGCGGCCCGACCTCGATAAGTATGGGCTCGAGACCGAGATCTGCCGGCTGGTGCTCGCTCACTGGCTCGACGTTCGCGGCTCCGATCCGGTGCCGCGCCGGGCGGCGATCGACCCTGCCGTCCTCAAGACGGCGCTGCCCCATATGTTCATGTTGAATATGGTCGATGAAGAAACCGCGGTCTATCGCCTGGTCGGCACCGCGCACCGGGCCCGCTGGGGCATCGAACTTACCGGCCATGTCTGGGGCGAGTTCCTGGATGCGAGGCAGCGGATCGACCGGACCCGGCGACTGTGGCGGGCGATCAGGCAGCCCTGCGGCTTTACCGCCCGCTACGAGCTGGTCTTTGCCTCGGGCGCGCACGACCCGGTCGAAACGCTGCTGCTGCCGCTGCGGCCGAACCATCCGTCGGGGCTGCCGATCATGATCGGCGCCGGCATCTCGACGCGCCAGATGACCTGGGTCAATCAGTCGGGCTCGGTCACCTCGCGGACCGAGGAGCGGTTCCGCTACCTCGACTTGGGCCACGGCGTGCCATCTACCTAGAGCGGGCAGTCTCCGCCCGGCAGGCCGAAACCCCGCGCCGGAGTGGCGCGGGGCTGGTTGGGCCGTCGATCGATCGCGCGACCGACGGCCTTTGACTCATCAGCAGTTGCCGGAGGTGGCCGGGCCGCAGGCCGCGCTGAGCAGGCTCAGGAAGCGGGAGTCGAGGTTCGAGGCGCCTTGGTATTTCGGGTCGGTCGCGATCGGACCGTAGGAGGTCACGCCCACGATATAATTGCCGCCGAGGGCGACTGCGGGATTGCTGACCGGCGCAATGCCGAAATCCTGGACCCACGGGCCGCCGCTCGACCCGCCGCGCATGGCCGAGCCGTAGGTGTAAGTATTGTTGCCACCATAGGCGAAGGTCTGCGCGTTGTTCATTTCCTCTTTCTGGCAATTGTCGAGATTGCACGGGTAACCGAGCATCGTGACGTTGTTGTTGCCGAGTTGATTGGTCCAGTAGCCGTACCAGCCCGTGATGTTCCCGAGCTTGTAGCGCGCGTTGCCGATCGTACGGTCATTGGCGACCAGCATCCCGACATCCTGCGCATTCGGCACAGAGCCGTCCGAGAAATACCAGGCGTTCGAGATCCACTCGACGCTCGGCGTCCAGGTATAATAGGGAGCCGCACCGTTGTTATACGCCGGAACGAAAAGGAAATTGCTATAGAAGTAACGGTTTGCTGCAGTAGTGCTCGGCTTCGTGACGCAGTGGCCGGCCGTGACGATGATGCGCGGCCGCAGCACCGAGGCGGAGCACACGAAATTGCCGCCGGTTCTCGGGTCGCTGAAATAGAGCTTGCCCGCGGCACGATAGGGATAGCTGACGGTCGTGCTGTCCGGCGAGACGCGGGCGGTCGTGAAGTCCGCGCCGTAGCTGCTCGTCGCTTCCGGCTCGGGGCCAGGGCTTGCCAGGTTCTGTAACTGAAGATCCTGCGCTTGCGGCGCGATGAGCGTCTTCATCGATAGGGGGCCGAGTTCGACGCTCGGTGCGGCGCCCTTGCTTTTGACCGACGGCCCGGACACGGGTCCGGCGTCATTGACGATCGGCAGGCCGTTCGCGCCGACCTTGGGCGCCAGATCCATCGGCTTTGCCGACTTCAGCCGGTCCGCCGTCCAGTACCCGTCGACGGCCTGCTGTGTCACTTCGGGAACATGCGCCGAGAGTGCGCTTGACGCTGTTTGTGCTTGGGCGCCGGAAACGGCGAGGGCCGGGGTCAATATCGACAGAACGACCGCGAGCACATGATTTGCGGCTCTCTGCGAGCCAATCAATGCAGACACCTTAGCCTCCTAAATTTTAGAGAAATTCCACCTCCCAGTGAAAAATATACTGCTCGACGATTAAGAATATTATGGTTAACACCTTCTGCATGTGAAAACGATCACACCAGATTCGCAAAACTGCGTGCTACGTCACGATCACTCCTAAAGTCATTCTATTAGGATCCCCAAGTAAACGGGGACATTCCCATAAATTCTCTTGGGTCAGCGCGGCTTTGCGGCGCCATGAGCAGGTCTTCGCGTCCGGCGCCCAGGTCCTGGTCCAAACCCGGCTCTAACGATCGGTCGCTTCCGCCCGGTCGAAGCAGGCCTTGATGCTGGCCAGCGCGATCAGCACGGCCGCGACGGCGCCACCCAGGCCGGCGTAATAGCCGGCGCCACCCTGCTCATGTGCAGCCAGGAACAGGCACCCGATGCTGAACAGGCCGAGCAGCGGCAAGCCGATCCAGAGCGTGCCGAAATCATCGATCAGCAGGTCGTCGAGCGCCAGCGGCGGCACGCCATCGAAATGCCGTTTGATTTCGAGCAGCAGGATCAGGCAGGCCGCGATGAAGACGCCGATGCCGCATTGATAGGCCGCCGGGTCCGCGGTCGCCGCGGCGCCGAACAGCCCGGCGAAACCGATGCAGATGATGACCGCCCGTCGGATCGCCAGGCGGACGCCTTGCCAGAAGGCCTGCTTCAGCGTCGCGTCCATCGCCACTTCCGACATCGAGACCTCCGCAGCCACCGCCACCCGGACACTGGACTATAGCATGGAGATCAAGCACTTGGGCAGAGCAGGGCCGCGGCCGATCGCCCCCGCTACGATGTCAGTCGCGCCGGCATCCCCACGATCACCCTAAAATAAATCCCGAAGATTCCGGAGATGAAACCACCTGCCGCCCTCGTTTGATAAGGGAGGATACGGTCTAGGTCGGCCAATCCCGCCAAACTTGGAGGTTATGGTTATGTCCGCCGAAACAACCCGTCGCCGCCGCACTTGGATGCAGAGGATCACTCAGGTCGTGATCTTCGGCGCGATCGCCGGCGTGCTGTCGGCTTGCTATGTCTATCCGGCGGCTCCTTATCGGCCGCACCCCTATTACTATGGCGGCTATTACTATCGCTGACGGGATCGGGCGCCGCTGACCCGGTTTGTCCGACGGCGGGTTCGGGCGTAGGCTCGGATCCGCCGCTTTCCTGTCGCGAAAGAGCATCATGCCCCGCTTCCGGTCGATCGCCGCGCTCGCGCTTGCCGCCCATTTCGTACCCGCCTCCGCGGCGGATCCGCTCGACCCGGCCGACGAGGCATTCCGGGCCGCCAGCTATCGGCAGGCCTGGGCCGGCCCGATCGGCGTCGAGCAGCGCTGGGCGAACCCGGCGACCGGTCACGGCGGTACGGTTCGGGCGACCAAGGAACGGTTCGATCCCGCCATTCGGCAACCCTGCCGCGAAATCACGGAAAATATAACGTCGGGCAACGGGCCGGCGACCGGCTATACCGTCGGTTGTCGTGACCCGGACGGTATCTGGCGGATCGTTCAATCCGGCCCGGCGGAAACGGCGCCGATGCAGGCGACCGGCATCGCGCCGGCCGACGTCACGCCCTATGTCGCCCCCGCCGATATTGCCGCCGACGGCAGCAGCGCGGGAAATCTTTCCGACCTGCCGGTCGAGGTTCGCGTCCATGTCCGTGGGGTGCCGGGCGCACCGCCGTCCCCGCCTCACTGACCAAACGCGCTCGGCGCGCCGTCCCCCAAGGGCGGCGCGCGACGAGGCGCAAAGGTAAATTCAGGAGTTAGACGACGAGATTAACGACCTGGCCGCGACCACTCGCATTCAGCGGCTGTGCACCGAGCTTGGTCGAATTGTTCGACGGGCTGTTGTTGCCCGAGGCCTGAGTCTTCTGCTGCTTGCCGCCCTGGACTTGGGCATTGGTATTGATCGGTGCGATCGGACCTTGGTCGACGCTCGAGACACTCATACTGACCTCGCCTTCCAGACCGGGCGTTGAGCGCGACTTTGTCGCGAATGGAGCCCGCGAGCAGGCAGGGGGTTTACCCCTTGACCTCCGACATATAACGCGACTCCAGGTTACGAGTCCATAAATCCCGCTCGCGCGGCCGGTTTCAAAGGCGCCGGCCCGAGGTCTTGTCGAACAGATGCAGCTGTTCCACCGGAAATCCGAGCGGCAGCCGCGCGCCGGCCGCGATCTCGGCAATGCCGTTCAGACGCAGCAGCAGGCTGGGGCCGCCCTCGCCCAAGCTGCCGTAGACGATCGTGTCGGCCCCCAGCAACTCGACCATCTCGACATGAAGATGGGCCGCCGCCTCGCCTTCAGCGGTGGGAACCAGATGTTCCGGACGGATGCCGACCGTGACCGCCGCACCGACCGGCGCGCCGTGCGGCAGCGGTGCCAGGGGCGTGCCGCCAGCGAGCGTGACGCCGCCGCCCTCGCCCACCACGCCGTCGAGGAAATTCATCGCCGGCGAGCCGATGAAGCCGGCGACGAACAGGCTCGCCGGGCGCTCGTAGAGCTCGATCGGCCGGCCGATCTGCTCGGCCACGCCGCCGTTCAACACGATCAGCCGGTCGGCGAGCGTCATCGCCTCGGTCTGGTCGTGGGTCACATAGATCGAGGTCGTGCCGAGCCGCTGCTGCAGCCGCTTGATCTCTACGCGCATCTGCACGCGCAGCTTGGCGTCGAGGTTGGACAGCGGCTCGTCGAACAGAAAGACCTGCGGCTCGCGCACGATCGCCCGGCCCATGGCGACCCGCTGGCGCTGGCCGCCCGACAATTGCCGCGGCGTGCGCTCGAGCAGTGCCCCCAGTTGCAGGATCTCGGCCGCCTTGTCGACCCGTGCGCGGATCTCGTCGCGGCCCAGCCCGCGGATCTTCAGGCCATAGGCCATGTTCTGGAACACGGTCATATGCGGATAGAGCGCGTAGTTCTGGAACACCATGGCGATGTCCCGGTCCTTGGGCTCGACCCGGTTCACCACGCGCCCGCCGATCGCGATCGTGCCGCCGGTGATCGCCTCCAGCCCGGCCACCATGCGCAGCAGCGTGGATTTTCCGCAGCCCGACGGGCCGACGATGACCACGAATTCGCCGTCCTCGATCGCACAGTCGATGCCGTGGATCACGGCATTGCCGGCATAGGATTTGGTGACGGCGGACAGGGTGACGGTCGCCATGTGCTTGTTTCCCGCTATTTCTCGCTGTCGACCAGGCCCTTGACGAACCAGCGCTGCATCAGCAGCACCACGGCCGCCGGTGGCACCATGGCGAGGATCGCCATCGCCATGACCAGATGCCATGGCGTGTTCGCATCGACCGTCAGCATGCTTTTGATCCCGACGACCAGGGTCGTCATCGACGCCGTATTCGTCACTAGCAGCGGCCAGAGATACTGGTTCCAGCCATAGACGAACAGGATGACGAACAGCGCCGCCAGATTGGTGCGCGACAGCGGCAGCAGCACGTCGACGAGGAAGCGCAGCGGGCCGGCACCGTCGAGCCGCGCCGCCTCGATCAGCTCGTCGGGAATGGTCAGGAAGAACTGCCGGAACAGCAGCGTCGCCGTCGCCGACGCGATAAGGGGGATGGCGAGGCCGCCGTAGGTATCGATCAGGCCCAGGTTCGCCGTCACCTGGAAGGTCGGCACGATGCGCACTTCGACCGGCAGCATCAGGGTGAGGAAGATCATCCAGAAGCAGACCATCCGCCCCGGAAAGCGGAAGAACACGATCGCATAGGCCGACAGGAACGAGATCAGCATCTTGCCGAGCGCGATCGACAGCGCCATCACCAGGCTGTTCGCCATCAGCCGCGCCACCGGCACGCCCGACAGCTGCGGCATGCCCTGGGTCAGCGCCGCCAGGTAATTCTCGACGAAGTGCCCGCCGGGGATGAGCGACATGCGGCCCGACAGGATGTCGGGCGTCGTCATGGTCGAGCCGACGAAGGTCACATAGATCGGGAAACCAACCAGGGCCAGGCCCGCGACCAGGATCAGATGGGGCAGCCAGGCGAGGCGTCCGGACCGGCTCTCCATCCTAATAATGCACCTTGCGCTCGACATAGCGGAACTGGACCGCCGTCAGCGCGATGACGATGACCATCAGCACGACCGACTGGGCCGACGAGCCGCCGAGGTCGAGCCCGACCACGCCGTCGTAATAGACCTTGTAGATCAGGATCTCGGTCGCCTTGGACGGGCCGCCGCCGGTGACGGCATGAATGACGCCGAAGGTCTCGAAGAAGGCATAGACCACGTCGACCACGAACAGGAAGAAGGTGGTCGGCGACAAGAGCGGCAGCACGATCGTCCGGAAGCGATGAAGGCCGCCGGCGCCGTCGATCGCGGCCGCTTCCAGCAGGGATTTAGGGATCGCCTGCAACCCCGCCAGGAAGAACAGGAAATTATAGCTGAGCTGCTTCCAGGCCGCGACGATGATGACCAGCAGCAACGCCTGATCGCCGTTCAGCAGGTAGTTCCAATCGATGCCCAACCAGCGGAGCGCATTGGCGACGATGCCGATGCCCGGCGCGAACAGGAACAGCCACAACACGCCGGCGATCGCCGGCGCCACCGCATAGGGCAGCATCAGCGCTGTCTTGTAGACGGCGGCGAAGCGGACGACCCGGTCGGCCATGACGGCGAGCAGCAGCGCCGGCAGCATGGCAAGCGCGGTCACGGCGATCGAGAACAGCGCCGTGACCTTGAAGCTGTGCAGATAGCCGGGGTCGGCGAACACGGCGGCGAAGTTCGCGAAGCCCACGAACACGGTCGAAAGCCCGAACGCATCCTGGCTCTGGGTCGAGAAATAGATCGCCTCCGCCGCCGGCCAGAAGAAGAAGACGAGCGTCACGGCAAGCTGCGGCGCCACCAGCAGGCAGGGCAGCAGCTTGCCATCGAACACCACGCGACGCTGCATGGTCAGTCGTCTTTATTCAACCGCTTACGACGCGGTCTTCTCAAACTGGCGCAGCAGCACGTTGCCGCGGGTCACGGCCGAGTCGAGCGCATCCTTCGGCGTCTTCGTGCCGTTGAGCGCGGCCTCGACCTCTTCGGCGACGATGTCGCGGATCTGCGGCAGGTTGCCGAGGCGCAGGCCCTTGGAATTGTCGGTCGGCGCCTTGTTGGTCAGTTCCTTGATCGCGACGTCGAAGCCCGGGGTCTTGTCGTAGAACCCGTCCTTCTGGGTCTGCTCGTAGGCCGCCTTGGTGATCTGCAGGTAGCCGGTCGCCTCATGCCACTGCACCTGGATCGGCGTCTGGCTGAGGAAGCTCATGAACTTGGCGACACCCTTGTATTCCGCCGGCGTCTTGCCGCCCATGACCCACAGGCTGGCACCGCCGATGATCGTGTTCTGCGGCGCGCCGGCGACGTCCGGATAATAGGGCAGCGGCGCCACGCCGAACTCGAACTTGGCATTGGCCTTGAACACGCCATAGCCGCCCGACGAGGTCTGGATCATGGCGCAGTCGCCCGACACGAACTTCGCCTCGGGCTCGGTCGTGCGGCCGGCATAGTCGAAGCTCTTGTCCTTGGCGGCGTCGACCAGGTCCTGCAGATGGCGCACCTGCAGCGGGCCGTTGATCTCGAGCACCGCGTCGGTGCCGCCGATGCCGTTGACGTCGGTCGCGATCGGCTGGTTGTGCCAGGCGCTGAAGACTTCGAGCTGCGTCCAGGCCATCCAGCCGACCGTGAAGCCGCAGGCGCTGCCGCTGGCCTTCAGCTTCTTGGCATCGTCGAAAAACTCGGGCCAGGTCTTGGGCGGCGCGTTCGGGTCGAGGCCCGCCTTCTTGAAGGCGTCCTTGTTGATGTACATGACCGGGGTCGAGCTGTTGAACGGGAAGGACAGCATCTTGCCGTCCTTGGTCGAGTAGTAGCCCGTGACCGCCGGCAGATAGGATTGCGGATCGAACTTCTCGCCGGCGTCGGCCATGACCTGATAGACCGGCTTCACCGCACCCTTCGCGGCCATCATCGTCGCCGTGCCGACCTCGAACACCTGCAGGAGCGCCGGCGCCTGGCCGGCGCGGAATGCGGCGATGCCGGCATTCAGCGTGTCCGCGTAGCCGCCCTTGAACACCGGCACGACCTTGTAGTCGGCCTGGCTCTTGTTGAATTCATCGGCGAACTGGTTGAGCAGCTCGCCATTCTTGCCGGCCATAGCATGCCACCACTGGATCTCGACCGGCGCCGCCTGGGCGGTGGCCGTCATCGCCGTGGTGCAGAGTGCTGCGGCGGCGACCGTCAGCGAACGAATGGACAGCATGGTTCCCCTCCCCGATAAAGAACTTCAAGCGCTTGGCTACGCTCTTATCGCGCAGGACATTGCCGTTTCGTGACAGTCTTGTGAAGCCTCGAATGGTGTGGAAGCCCCGTCGCGCCCGCGCCGGATTTGCGCTATCACGGGGGTTACATGTGGTTACGCCCCGCCCCTCGTGAGATCCCGCCGCTCCGCCTGCCGAGCGGCGATACGATTCCGGTGACGGTGCGGGTCAGCCCGCGCGCGCGCCGGATGGCGCTCCGCCTGCATCCGGCCGTCGATTCAGTCGAACTGGTGCTGCCCGCCGGCGCGTCGCTGGCGGTGGCGCTCGGCTTTCTCGACGGCAAGCGCGCCTGGATCGCGGCGCAGTTGGCGCGCATGCCGCCGCGCATCCTGTTCATCGACGGCGCGGTCATTCCGATCCTGGGCGTCGGGCGCGAACTGGTGCTGCAGGAACTGGGGCGCGGCCGGCAGCCGGTGTTCCAGCTGAAGCCGACCAGCATCGAGGTCACCGGCGACGAGGCGAGCCTCGCCCGGCGCACCCGGGCCGGGCTTGCCGATCTGGCGCGCGACATGCTCGCCGCCAAGAGCCGGGCGCTCGCGCAGCAACTGGGCAAGCCGATCGCCCGGATCAGCATCGGCGACCCGCACAGCCGCTGGGGCAGCTGCGCGTCCAGCGGCAATATCCGCTATTCCTGGCGCCTGATCCTGGCGCCGGAAGCGATCATGGACTACGTCGTCGCCCATGAGGTCGCCCATCTGGCCGAAATGAACCACAGCCCGCGTTTCTGGCGCGTCGTCGCCCAGCTGTCGCCCGACCACGAGACCGCGCGCGCCTGGCTGAAACGGCATGGGCCGCAGCTGCTGCGCTACGGCTGAGCCGATTTCTGCGTACGCCGCGACCTAACGGGGATCGTGCCCCTGCGGCATGTAGGACGGGACCGCCGAGGGCGTGCTGCTCGCCGGCGTGACCTTGGTCACCTCCTCGAGCACGCGCATGAAGCCCGCATGGTCCGGCTGCTCGCTGCTCGCGACCGGCGTGCCGCCATCGTCCGGCGCCGGCCCGGTCGTCAGCGGCCGCACCGGTGTGCCCTTCGCCGCCGCCATCATGAAATCGTGCCAGGCGCGGGCCGGCAGCATGCCGCCGGTGACCTTGACCATCGGCGAATCATCGTCGTTGCCGAACCAGACCCCGGCGACCAGATCGGCGGTATAGCCCACGAACAGCGCGTCGCGGTAATCCGAGGTCGTGCCGGTCTTGCCCGCCGCCGGCCGGCCGATGGCGGCGGCCTTGCCGGTGCCGTGCAGGATCACGCCCTGCAGCATCTGATCCATGTCGGCGACATATTGCGCCTGGATGATGCGGCCGGCACTGTTCTGCTGGCGCTGGTAGAAAACCTTGCCCGTGGCATCGCGAATCGCGGCGATGCCATAGGGCCAGACCGCATAGCCGCCGTTGGCGAAGGCCGAGTAGGCCGAGGTCAGCTCGATCAGCGAGACCTCGCCGGTGCCGAGCGCCAGGCTGGCATCCTCGTTCAGGTCGCTGGTGATACCCAGGCGATGGGCGGTCGCGATGACGTTGCGGATGCCGACCTTCTGCGCAACCTGGGCCGCGACCGTGTTCAGCGATTCGGCCACCGCCTCGGCCATGGTCACGTCGCCCAGGTAGCGCTGCTCGAAATCATGGGGTTGCCACTTGCCGATCCGGGTCGGCCCGTCGGTGAAATGATCGTCCGGCCGCATGCCGCGCTCGAGCGCCGTCAGATAGACGAACGGCTTGAACGACGAGCCCGGCTGGCGCACCGACTGGACCGCGCGGTTGAACTGGCTCGCCTGATAGTCGCGGCCACCGACCATGGCGCGGATGGCGCCGTCCGGCGACATGGCGATGAGTGCCGCCTGGCTCGCCGCCGCCTTGGCGCCGTCCTTGGCCAGGATCGCCTCCAGGGCGCCCTCGGCGGCGACCTGCATCTTCGGATCGAGCGTGGTCACGACGGTGATGTCGCCGGACAGGCCGAAGGTCGCGGCCTGGTCCTGCACCCAGTCGGCGAAATAGCGCATGCCCGGCCGGGTGATCGGCACGGAGCCGAGCACGATGCTCTGCTTCTGGATGGCGCTTGCCTCGTCCGCGCTCAGATAGCCGGCCGCGACCATGTTGGTCAGCACCTGGGCCGTGCGCGTCGCCGAACGGACCTGGTCGCGCGCCGGGCTGAACCGGCTCGGCGCCTTCAGCAGCCCGGCCAGGACAGCGCATTCATAAGGCGAGAGCCGCCGGGCCGACTTGCCGAAATAGCGGCGGGAGGCGGCATCGACGCCCCAGGTGCCGGCACCGAAATAGACCCGGTTCAGGTAGATCTCGAGCAGCTGGTCCTTGGTGAAGTGGCGTTCGAGCCAGACCGCCAGCACCGCCTCCTGAACCTTGCGCAGCAGGGTCTTGTCCGGGGTCAGGAACAGGTTCTTGGCGACCTGCTGGGTGATGGTGCTGCCGCCCTGGACCATCTGGCCGGCGCGCATGTCGACGAACACGGCTCGGGCGAGCCCGAGCGGATCGATGCCAAAATGATGGTAGAAGCGGCGGTCCTCGGTCGCGATCACCGCCTCGGGCAGCGCCTTCGGCAGCTCGGCGAGCTTCAGCTCCTCGCCATAGAGGTCGCCATAGGTTGCGATCAGCGAATCGTCGGCCGCCCGTAGCGTGATACTGGGATGGCGGTCGGGTTGCGCCAGCTGGGAGGTATCGGGCAGGGTCGAGGCGGCCCAGGCGATCAGCAGGCCGGCGCCGATCGTACCCCAGACGAAGCCGAGCAACGCCAGGCGCAGGGTGAAGCGTCCCACGGCCCTGCGCCAGCCGGGAGCGCCGGCTTTACTGGCGCGTTTCGTCGCGCGCTGCGGCTTCGATGCCTCGCGCTTCGGCTCCTTGCCGGACAATGGCGGCCGGTCGTTCGGCGTCACGCGCAAGCTATCCGGGCTCCTCTCGCCCCATCGATCACTACAAAGTTCCTCAGCCGGCATAGCACGAAGGAGGGAAACGCCGCATGCTCTCCAGGCCGGTCACGGGAATTTTGGTAACAGACTTTGGCAGGATTGCGGTCGATGTTGCCGTCGCGCCGTGGGGGCTGTAGGGAGAACGGCGCCGAGCCGTAAGTATTCCGCGCGTATAGGGTAATGGACGGGAACGTGCCTGGGAGTGGGACCATCGAGCGGGACGAGATTGCGGCGGCGGGCGAGATGGAGGCCGATGCGCTCGGCCGTGTCGAGCCGCATATCGAGCCCGAACCGCATTTCACCCCGACGCAGGAAGACCTGGTCGAGACGCACGCCCCGGTCTCGCCGCCCGACCGGCATTGGATCCGCCGTGCGCTCATCTTCGCCATCCTGTTCCATGTCGTGCTGGTGCTGTTGCTGCTGTTCGCCGGCGGCCGCAGCGGCAATCGCGCGCCGGTTCAGCCGGTTCCGGTGCAGTTGGTCCTGATGCCGCCGCAGGATCTGCCGCCAACGCCGTCACCGCCCCCTCCGCCACCACCTCCGCCTCCACCTCCTCCACCTCCGCCGCCCCCACCACCGCCGCAGAAATCGCCACCTCCGCCACCACCTCCACCCCCGCCGCCACCGCCGCCGGGCCGGCTGGCGTCCGCCGACCTGGGGCAGGTGAAGGCCGACGACCAGGCCAAGATCAAGTCCGACGACCAGGCGGCCGGCGAAAGAAAGGACAAGCAGGGCGCCTCCGGCCCCGAGGCCGGGCAGACCGAGCCGGACAAGACCGAGAGCGAGGCCGGCCGGACCAAGCCCGAGGAGGCGGAACAGAAGGAAAGCGAGGCGCCGGAGCAGGAGGCGCCCAAGGAGACGCGCGACCAGATGGCGGCAGCCGGCGCGGTGCCACCGCCGCCGCCCAAGCCCGCACCGCCGACGGACAGGCTCAAGGGGCCGGAGCCGAAGCCCTCACCGCATCCGCAGCTCAAGATCGGTGGAAACCTGCTGCCGACCCCGCGTCCGGAGGCGCCGGCCCATGTCGAATCGAAGGCCGCCAAGGTGCCGGGCCCTGATGCGACCGAGGACGAATACATCAAGTATCTCGACACGGTCATGAACGACCACGCCTATGCCGTGCCTGGCCTGATCCAGCCGCGGAACCCTGGGTTCATGCTGCTCGAGGTGCTGATCCGCCGGAACGGCGTGATCATCTGGGCGACCGTCAAGCAGTCGTCCGGCAACCCGACGCTCGACGCGCGGGTCCGGGCCGCGATCGAGGGCATCGGCCGCTTCCCGCCGGCGCCGGCCTATATCAACCGCGATACGTTCGCCGTCACCAAGGGCCTGCCGCTGCAGGGGCGGCCCGAGTGAGGACCACTCGGCAGCGAAGGGTTCTGGCAATCGTTCTTCAAAGGTTCTAGACCTATGGTCGAATCGCTCGCCAGTTGAGGACCGGAGCCATGACCAAGAACGCGTCCCCGATCGGGATTTCCGGCGGCGGGGCCAGCATTCCGGATCAGCTCGCCGCCGTCGCCCGCACGCCGGGTGTCGCCGACGGTCATGATTTCGCGACCCTGCTGGCCCAGGTCGCCGGCGAGAGCGCGTTCAAGCCCCATGCGGTCAACAAGCACACCGGCGCCGCCGGCCCGTTCCAGTTCGTCAAGAACACCTGGCTGTCGTTGCTCAAGGAGCATGGCGAGGCGCTGGGCGTGAAGCCGGAGTTGCTGGCGCAGATCAAGACCGAGGCCCATGGCCGTCTGGCCATCGCCGATCCGCAGGCGTTGAAGGAGGTGCTCGATCTGCGCCACGATCTCAGCCTGTCGGCGAAGATGGCGGCGAAATATCTGGACGAGAACAAGACGCACCTCGCCCACCTGCTGCATCGCGAGCCGAACGAGGCCGAAGTGCAGATCTCCTTCATACTGGGGCCGAGCGGGGCGGCACACCTGGTCGCCGCCGCCAAGAGCCATCCCGACACGCCGGTGGACCAGATCCTGCCCAAGGCGGTCGCCGCCAATCGCAGCCTGTTCCACGATCACCAGGGCACGGCGCTGACCGCGAGCCAGGCGGTCGCCCATCTCGCCGCGCGCTACCGCGCCGACAAGGCGAAATTCGCCGCCTACTCGACACCCGCCGGCCAACCGCAGCCGAGCAAGATCGACGCTTAGGCGGGGCCAATTTCCCCGCCATGCCCGACGTGTGCGGCTAGGCGATCCGCATATATTTCCGTTTAATTTCATAGTGTTATCCTCTTCTCGTCATGGCCGGGCTTGACCCGGCCATCCACGTGCCTCGGCCGCAAACCATGGTGCCGGCGGAGGCGCGTGGATCCCCGGGTCAAGCCCGGGGATGACGATTTTTTAAACCGAACCAACTGACTTGATGACAAAAGAGAAGAGACATCGCCCGGGGCGTGCCCCGGTCTTGATCGGACCGATACGGCAGCAGATGTGGCCTTTGCCGTCGTTTGCGTCCTGAATATAGAAACAATTTTATCAAATAGTCTGACCTGAGGCCGGGCTTTCCCTCTCCTTTGCCTTTGGCAATCCATGCACTTGATTGCGCGTGGCGGTTTCGTGAAAACCTCTTCTAAATAATTTGGCTGCTAACCTGCGGTCGAACCAGCCTTCCCTGAAACCAAAATCAGAAGGGATCGCGTCCGGTGGCGTCTTCCGCAGGCGCCGACCGTTCCTTCCCCGTGGAAATCGATACGCCATGCACATGACGGCCAACGCGCTCCGCGCTTCGCTTTTGGCACTTTCGCTCGCCGCCACCGCGGCGCCCGCTCTCGCGGATGACGCTCCGGCGGACTATGTCTCCAAAGTCGACCAGATGATTCACAAGGCCGTGGTCTATCCCCGCCTCGCCAAGATGCGCGAGCAGGAAGGGACGGTTGCTTTCGCGGTCAAGATCGACGGCGGCGGCGCGGTTTCGGATGCTTCGGTCGAGACTTCGTCCGGCAACACGACGCTCGACAATGCCGCCCTCGACGCCGCCAAGACGGCCGCCCCCTACCCCGCACCGCCGGGCGGCGCCGCGCTGGTCCATCTGAAGGTCGCCTTCTCGCTCAAGTAGGCGGCGAACGGCACAAAGACCAACGGCGCGGAAGATCGTTCTTCCGCGCCGTTTTCGTTTGGAATTTCCGCGCCGGCTAGGGCCTGATCCGCTCATATCGCTGCGATGTGAACGGATCAGGCCCTAACCTATTGGTAGAGAGCAGGATTCACGTTTCAGATCGGTTCGATCTGAAACGACCCTGCTCTAAGCGGCGCGGATCTGATCCAGGAAGCGGGTGATTTCCTGACGCAGGCTGTCGGACTGCCGGCCGAGCTCGCCCGCCGCGTTCAGCACCTCGCCGGCGGCGGCGCCGGTCTCGCCGGCCCCGGCACTGACGCGGCTGATATTGGCCGAGACGTTGCTCGTGCCGCTCGCCGCCTCGACCGTGTTCCGCTTGATGCCCTGGGTCGTGGCACCCTGCTGCTCCACCGCCGCCGAGATCATGGTCGAGATGTCGCTGATCTCGGTGATGGTGCCGCCGATATGGCTGATGGCGCCGACGGCCTCCTGGGTCGCCTTCTGGATCTCGCCGATCTGCTGGGCGATGTCGTCGGTGGCGCTCGCGGTCTGGGCGGCGAGGTTACGCACCTCGGACGCCACCACGGCGAAACCCTTGCCGGCCTCGCCGGCGCGCGCCGCCTCGATCGTGGCATTCAAGGCGAGCAGCTTGGTCTGCGCCGCGATATGGCCGATCAGCTGCATGACATCGCCGATCTTCTGCGCCGCCCCGACCAGGCCCTGGATGGTCTGATTGGTCCGATTCGCCTCGTCGACGGCCTTCCGGGCGATCTGGCTCGACAGGTCGACCTGCCGGCTGATCTCGCTGACCGAGGAGGCGAGTTCGCCGGTGGCGCTCGCCACGCTCTCGACATTCGCCGAGGCCTGCTGGGCGGCCTGATCGACCGCATCGGCCTGGTGGCTGGTCTCGGTCGCGGTCTGCGACATGGTCTGGGACGCGGTGCGCAGGCGGCCGGCGGCATCGGACAGGGCGGAGATCTCGCGCTCGATCGCCTGGGCGAACTCGGCGATATGCCGCTCCATCTGGATCTGGCGCTGCTCCTTGGCGGCCTTCTCCTCGCTCTGCTCGGCCGACAGCACGTCCGCCTTTTCCATATTGTCGCGGAAGACGCCGATCGCGCGCACCATCATGCCGATTTCGTCGGCCCGCTCGGCGCCCTCGATCGTCACGGTCAGATCATGCTGCGACAGGCGACCCATGGTGCCGACGATCTTCAGGATCGGCTTCAAGACGGCAGCATCGAAGAAATAGGTGCCGAAGGCGCACAGCAGCAGCGCTGCTGCGACTGCGGTCAGCAGCACCCATTCGGTCGAGGTTGCGGTCCGCTCGGCGGCGGTCGCCCCCTCGTCACCGTCGCGCACGTTGAGATCGACCAGGGCGGTAAGCGCCTTGCGCACCGCGTCGAACGCCCGGCCGCCGTGCTCGCGATAGGCGGCGACCGTCTTTTCGTCGTCGTTCTTGCGCGACGCGGCGTTCAACTCGTTGCTGGCCGTCGTGTAATCGTCCCAGGCCGTCGCAAACTGCTGATAAGCGGCCTTCTCGTCCGCCGTCGTCAGCAGGGGTTCGATGTCGCCGCGCAGCTGCTTGATCTCGGCAAGCGCCGCAGTTTCCGAGCTTTCGATCGCGTCCATCGCCTTGGCGTCGACCGCCAGCACATGTTCCGCCTCGAGGATGCGGTGACGCTGGAAGGTGTCGGTCATCTTCCCCAGCAGCTGGGTCGTCGGCAGGACGTTGACCCGAACGTTGGCGGTGGCGCTGGCGATATCGCCCAGCCGAAGCACCGCGAGGATTGCCATGACCGTCAGCACGACGAACAAGGACCCAAACACCAACCTGACTTTGTACTTGATGGTCAGGCTGGAAATGACATTGCCCATGCCGCTTTCCTTGAAGTTGCTGCAATTCCAGGAATTTCGAACAAACTAAAGCTACAGATGCAGTCCATCTTGTGACAGTGCGGTTACTATACACAGCACCCTAAGATTGGCCATACGTTTCGCCTAAAACTAGTGCCGCACAATGCCCCGCCGGCGATGAAAAACTTACTAAGATGCTGGGCGCTTAGTCACCGCGCCGGGCTATTGCCCCTTCCTGCGGCGACAGGCGCGCTTGAAAGATAGTTCCCCATACCTAACTATATGGCAGGCCAGATCGAACCCACGGAAACCATCCATGCCTACCGCTGAGGAAACGCCACAATCGGCGACGGAACTGGCCGAATCGCTGGGCCCGGCGCTGCTGCGCCTGGTGCGGCAATTCCGCGCAGGCGTGCATGCCGCCGGCCTGTCGCCGGCCCAGACCATGCTCCTGAAACGGCTGCTCGAGCGACCGGGAATCGGGGTCAGCGAGCTCGCCGATGCCGAACGCATCCGGCGCCCGACGATCAGCGCGCACATCAAGGTGCTCGAGACGGCCGGCCTGGTCGAGCGGATGCCGCCCAACGCGGACGACCGCCGTCGGGTCGGCTTCCGGGTCACACCGGCAGGCAAGGCGCGCCTCCAGGCCGTCTGGGACCAGTGGACCGCGTGGCTCGCGAGCCGCCTCGACGAATTGCCGCCCGCCGGCCGCAGCACCCTGGCCGACGCCCTGCCCCACCTCGGCGCCATGGGCGCCCATCATCCGGACCCGACGATATGACCGCTTTGTCTCCGGGGCGCTCCGACGCGGCACCGCCCCGGCTCCGTACCATTCTCATCGGGCTGATGCTGGTGCTGACCCTGGCGGCACTCGACCAGAATATCGTTGCGACCGCCCTGCCGCGCATCGTCAGCGACCTGGGCGACGCCTCGCACCTGTCCTGGATCGTGACCGCCTATGTCCTCGCCTCCACCATCACCATGCCGCTCTACGGCAAGCTCAGCGATCAATATGGCCGCAAGCCGCTGATCTATACGGCGATCGGGATATTTCTCGCCGGATCCGTCCTGGCGGCACTGGCCCAGACCATGGCCCAGCTCATCCTGTTCCGTGCGATTCAGGGGCTTGGCGCCGGCGGGCTGCTGCCGCTGGCCCAGATCACGATCGCCGACGTGGTGAGCCCGCGCGAACGCGGCCGGTACCAGGGGCTGTTCGGCGCCGTGTTCACCGGCTGCAGCGTCGCAGGCCCCGTCCTGGGCGGCATCATCACCGACACCTTGTCCTGGCACTGGATCTTCTACGTCAACCTGCCGGTCGGCGCCGCGGCACTGGGATTCATCACCGTCGGTCTCCGGCGGCCGGCCGCGGCGATCCATCACCGAATCGACTTCGGCGGCGCCGCCCTGATCGCGCTGGGCACGACCGGCCTGCTCATGACGCTGAGCCTGGGCGGCACTACCTATGCCTGGCACTCGCCGCAGATCATGGTCTCAGCGCTCGCCGCCGCCGTCAGCGTTCCTCTGCTGGTCCTGCAGGAGCGCCGCTCGGCCGAGCCCATTCTGCCGCTGCATCTGTTCGGCAATCGGACGGTGGCGCTCTCCTGGGCGGTGCTGGCCCTGACCTTCACGGGAATGAGCGCCGCAACCGTGTTCTTTCCGCTGTTCTTCCAGCTCGTCCTCGGCGTGGCACCCGCCAACTCCGGACTGCTGACCGGCCCGCTCATGCTGGGGCTCGTCGCCTCGGCCGTGATCGGCGGCCGGCTGGTGAGCCGAACCGGGCGCTACAAGATGCTGCCGGTGCTGGGCCTGGCCGCCGCCAGCTGCGCCTTCCTCGGCCTGGGCTGGAGCGCCATGGCCGGTTTCGGCATCGCCGTGATCGAGCCGCTGATGGTCGTGCTGGGCCTGGGACTGGGCCTGGTCATGCCGACCATGACGGTGGCGCTGCAGAACGCGGCCGAGGCGCGGGACATGGGCGTCGCGACCGGGACCTCGGCCTTCTTCCGCTCGCTGGGCGCCGTCGTCGGTGTGGCGCTGTCGGGCGGGATCCTTGCGATCCGATTGAAATCCCTGCTGGCGGCAAGCGCGCTCGCGGGCCAACTGGCGCCTGAGACCCTGCTCGGCGCAGGCGTGCAGCAGATCGCCCAGATGCCGGCGGCGCTGGCGCTCGCCGTTACCGGCTTCTATCGGGCCGCGATCGCATCGACCTTCCTGGTCGGCGGCGGCATCGCCGGTCTCGCCTTCGTGCTCGTGCTGTTCCTGCCGGAACTTCCGCTCCGCAGTGCGGCCGTCCGGCCCGCGGCCGCGGACTGATCAGATCTCGTCCGCGTCGCCGGCGGGGCCCAGATTGACGCGCATCTGGTGCAGGACCCGGTGGAAGCAGGCGATATCCGCCTCGGTGACGCCCGCCAGCGCTGCAGCGTCCACCGCCTTGGCATGGGGCAGCAGCACATTGCGCAGCGCCCGGCCCTCTTCGGTCAGATAGATGTTGACCTTGCGCTTGTCGGTCGGGTTGCGCACCCGGCGCACCAGATTGCGCTCTTCCATGTTGCGCAACGCCGTCGCCGTGGTCGGCTCCATCATCTCGATGCGCTGGCTCAGCTCCCGCTGGGTCAGGCCGTCCTCTTCCCACAGGATCCGCAGGAAATACCACATGCCGATCGTGACGCCGCGCGGCTCTATCCGCTGCTGCATCGCACGGGCAAAGGAACGGTGCGTCTTGCGCAGCCAATAGCCGGTGCTTTGTTCGAGTGGAAACGAGAACTGAGGTGTTTTATCGACCATTACCCGCAGCTTCCTCGCTCGATACCCGCCGACGCGGCTTTGTATTTTTCCGGAGTAATCCGATACCCGAATGTCGCCGGCGATGCCAGCAGTGTCTCGCCGCCGACGGGTTGCGGTCGAACGACGAAGGGTCCACATTCCAGTCCCTGATGCCGCAACATGGGTTCGATGCCGCGATGGTCGCCCCTTTCGAAATTCGCCCGCTCAAGCAAGTTCTCGGCGCCGAGGTCCTCGGCTTCGACATGCGCACGCCGCTCGACGATGATGATTTCAGCACGATCGCCCAGGCCTTCGATCGTCATTCGGTCCTGGTGTTCCGCGATCAGCAGCGGCTCGACCCGGCCGCCCATATCGCCTTCAGCCGCCGCTTCGGCCCGCTCGAGATCCATGTCCAGAACAAGTTCCTGCTGGCAGGACATCCGGAAATCCTGATCGTGTCGAACGAATTCCGGAATGGCGAACCGATCGGGCTGGTCGACGCCGGCAAATACTGGCATTCGGACCTGTCCTACAAGCCGGAGCCGAGCATGGGCTCGCTGCTGCATTCGCGCACGCTGCCGGCCGAGGGCGGCGATACCCTGTTCGCGACCCAGCATGCCGCCTATGAAGCGCTGCCCGCAGCACTGCAGGCGAAGCTCGACCGCCTGACGGCCGAACACAGCTATCTCGCCCGCAACGAGGCCCAGCGCGCCAAGAGCACGCTGCGCCCCGATCTGAGCGACGAGCAGAAGAAGACCGTGCTGCCGGCCGTCCATCCGGTCGTGCGCGTGCATCCGGGCACCGGCCGCAAGGCGCTGTTCGTCAGCGAGGGCTTCACCACCCGGATCATGGAACTGCCCGAGGACGAGAGCCGCGACCTGCTGGCCGAGATCCATGCGCACCAGACCCAGGACGCCTTCATCTACCGGCATCACTGGATCGATGGCGATCTGGTCATGTGGGACAACCGCGCGGTCATGCATCTCGCGACCGGCTGCCCGCCCGACCTGGCGCGGACGCTTTATCGCACCACGATCAAGGGCACGGTGCCGGTCGGGCCTTCCGCTTGATAAGTGCCGGCGGCCGAGGTCGCCTTCTAACGCGCAGATAGCGACGCGGGGGCACCTCCGGCCGCCGCCGGCACGGTGAAGCGGCGTTCGGGGTGCATGGTGAAGGCCAGGCCCGCCCCCGCCAGCATCAGCACCATCGAGCACAGGAACGGCAGATCCCAGTTGCCGGTGACGTCGATCATCAGGCCGCCGATGACCGGCGAGACGATCGCGGCGAGCGCCGAGCCGGTATTCATGATGCCGCTCGCCGTGCCGGAATATTCCGGCGCGATGTCCATGGGGATCGCCCACATCGGCCCGATCGTCAGCTCGGCGAAGAAGAAGCCGGAGGCGAGGCAGACGACCGAGACGGTCAGGTCGTGGATGAACAGCATTGGCATCAGCGAGCAGAGCGCCCCCAGCATGCCAAGCACGACCATGTCACGCCGGGCCCGCGTCACGCTGCCGGTCCGGCGCAGCAGCCGGTCGCTGAACCAGCCGCCCATGCTGTCGCCGAGCACACCCGCGGCGAAGACGCTGGCGGCGAACAGGGCCGAGCTCGACAACTTCATATTGTAATTATGCAGGAAGTAGGACGGGATCCAGCTAAGGAACAGCCAGAGCGTCCAGCCGTAGCAGAAGTAGACGATCGTCACCGGTGCCATGCGGGCGACGAGCGGCCCCCACGGCACCTTCGGCATGCGCTTTTCAGCGCCATAGGGCGGCAGCCGGTCAAGCTCGGCCTGGGTGATCGCCGGATGGGACCGCGGATCGTCGCGGAAATAGATCATCCACACGACGATCCAGAGGAAGCTGACGGCGCCCAGCACGAAGAAGGACCCGCGCCAGTCGGTCAGGCTGATGAGCAGGGCCACGAGCGGCGGGGTGATGGTGTTGCCGAGCCGGGAAAAGGCGTGGGTGATGCCCTGGGCCCAGCCGCGGTCCGACGGCGCGGTCCAATTGGCCATGGCCCGGGTCGCGGTCGGGAAGGTCGCCCCCTCGCCGAAACCCAGGAAGAAGCGCGCGACCACCAGGCTGATGAGGCCGCCGGCGAAGCCGGTGGCGATCGTCGCAGCCGCCCAGATGAAGGCGCAGACGGTCAGCGTGCGCCGCGCGCCGAACCGGTCGCTGACCCAGCCACCCGCGACCTGGAACAGCAGGTATGGATACGCGAAGGCCGAGAAGACGAAGCCGACCTCGGTATTGCTCAGTCCCAGCTCCGTCTTGAACGCGGTCGCTGCGGTGCTGACATTCACCCGGTCGACATAGGTGATGAAGTACATCAGGCACAGCAGGGCCAACACCCCGCGCGTGGCGCCGATACGCGATCCCGCCATCCCCGTTCCTCCCTCGTCGTTCGTACCCGCTCGCCCATTCGGGCTCAGCTTGTCTCTTATCGTCCGTTCTGGCTCGGCTCAGGTCTCGGCCAGGCTTTCCTTGAGATAGCCCAGAGCCGCGGCGACGCCGCCGGCCTGGTGCGGCACCTGGCCGAGGCTCAGGCCCATCTCGACGCCCGCCAAGGTGCCGGCCAGCATCAGGTCATTGAAGTGGCCCAGATGGCCGATGCGGAAGATCCTGCCCTTGAGCTTGCCGAGCCCTTGGCCGAGCGACATGTCGAGCTTGGCCAGGATGACCTCGCGCAGCCGGTCGGCGTCGTGGCCGTCGGGCATCAGGACGGCGGTCAGGACCGGCGACTGCTCGGCCCCGTTCACCGCCAGCACCTCGAGCCCCCAGGCGCGCACCGCCCGACGCGTCGCCTCACCGTGGCGCCGGTGACGGGCGAAGACGTGATCGAGCCCCTCCTCGTCCAGCATCCGGAGCGCCTCGCGCAGACCGTAAAGCAGGGTCGTCGCCGGCGTATAGGGAAAGAAGCCCTGCGCGTTCGGCGTCAGCATCTCGTCCCAGCGCCAGTAGGAGCGCGGCATCCGGCCCTGCTTCGATGCGGCCAGCGCCTTGTCGGAGACCGCGTTGAAACTCAGCCCCGGCGGCAGCATCAGGCCCTTCTGCGAGCCCGAGACCGTGACGTCGACGCCCCATTCCTCGTGCCGATAGTCGACCGAGCCCAGGGACGAGATGGTGTCGACCATCAGCAGCGCCGGATGGGCCGCCCGGTCGATCGCCCGGCGCACCGCCGCGATGTCGCTGGTAACGCCGGTCGAGGTCTCGTTGTGCACGACCATGACGGCCTTGAACCGGTGGGCCTTGTCCTCGGCCAGCCGCGCCTCGACCTGCGCGGCATCGACGCCGCGGCGCCAGTCGGTGGCGAAGAACTCGACCTCGATCCCGAGCTTCTCGGCCATCGCCTTCCACAGCGTCGCGAAATGGCCGGTCTCGACCATCAGGACGGCATCGCCCGGCGACAGCGTGTTGACGATCGCCGCTTCCCAGGCGCCGGTGCCGGAGGCCGGGTAGATCACCACCGGGCCGGAGGTCTTGAACACCGCACGACAGCCGGCCAGCACTTCGCGGCCAAGCGCCTGGAATTCCGGCCCCCGATGATCGAGCACCGGCATGTCCATGGCGCGCAGGATGCGGTCAGGCACCGTGCTCGGACCAGGGATCTGGAGGAAATGGCGGCCGGTATGGAGCGTCATGGCATTGGTTCCGATTGCATGCAATCTAGAACAACACTGTTTCATGCCCAATAATAGCTCGCAAGCAGCGATTCCCGTTTGCATGCAATTTTGCACCGCCGTGCGACGCGTGCTACGATTGACGCCATGCCCCCGGATCCCGAGCCCCTTCGCATCGACAACCAGGCCGTGACGCTCCATGACGGGCTGCTCGGCCGGCTGCGCGATATGATCATCGAGGGCGAGCTTGCTCCCGGCACGCGGCTGCGCGAGCGGGAATTGACGGAATGGCTGGGGGTATCGCGCACCCCGTTGCGCGAGGCGCTCAAGGTGCTGGCGGCGGAGCGGCTGATCGAGCTGACCCCGAACCGCGGCGCCCGGATCGCCAGCCTGAGCGAGGCCGAGATCCGGCACATGTTCGAGTTGATGGGCGCGCTCGAGAGCCTGGCCGGCCGGCTCGCCGCCACCCGGGTTTCAGAGGCGGAACTGCTGGAGCTGCAGGCGATGCATCTGCAGATGCGCGCCCATTACGTCCGCCGCGACCTGCCCGCCTATTTCCGGCTCAACCAGGCGATCCACCGGCGCATCGTCGCCGCGGCCGGCAATCCGCTCCTCGCGCAAGCCTATGATCAACTGGCCGGGCGCATCCGCCGCCCGCGCTTCCTGGCCAGCCAATGGAGCGCCCAGCGCTGGGCCCAGGCGATCGACGAGCATGAGGGCATCATGGCGGCCCTCGCCGCCCGCGACGGACCGCTTTTGTCCCAGCTGCTCGAAGCGCATCTTCGGCACAAGGCCGAGACGGTATTGAAGCATCTGGCGGAAACCCCGGTCGAAGCGGCCGGTTAGCGCGGGCCCGACCCGTTACCGGGGATCATCGATGTGCGGGACGACCGCGGCCGATTGCGGGCTCGGTCGCGGCGCGCGGCGCTCCTCGGTGCCATGCCGGGCCTCTGACAGGCGAGCATGCATCATGCCCAGCCGGCCCTTGAAGGTGATTTCGACCGGCACCGGCGGCTCGCCCGGCAGCACCGGCGCCAGCCAGAATTCCGCATCGTCGTCCGAGAGGTGCTTCGACGGGTCGGTCGAATAGCCACCGATCCGCACGAGATCGAGATGGCAATGCAGCGCCGGTCCGGCATAGAAGCCCTCGCCCTCCGGCGCCACGGTCTCGCGGCCGCGATCGCTGAATTCGAGATCGAACCGCCGGCGGCCGTCGAAGACCTTGAGCTGGTACGCGCAACTCTCGTGCTTCCCGACCGCGACAGCCATTCCGAGCAGGCCCGACAGCAGATCGCTGGTCCCGGGGATCGAGTCGGGCGGGATCGGCGTCAACTCCTCACCGTCGCTGCCCGGTTCCGGAATCGCGGTCCAATGCGCCGGCCCGTTCTGGCCGAACTCGATCCGCGTGCGCTTCTCGCCCTCGTTGCCGTCGGAATGACCGGCGAAAACCTCGGGTACGGGCGCGCCGTCCGGCCGCAGGTGCCCCTGGCTCGAGGAAACCAGATAGCCGCTGCCGAACAGGCTCAACACGCCCCGCGAACGGCCCGAGAAATCAACGGCGTAGCGATCGGCAGTCGTCCGCACATCGAATTCGAAGCTCATGACGGTGATGCCGCCCAGGCTCAGATCATAGGACAGGTCGAGCGGCGCCGGTTCCTCGGCGAAAGCCCGCACGCCGGCCACGGCGGCAAGGCCCGCCGCCATCAGCAATCCGGCGCGCCAACTGGCCCCCGTTCGCCCCAGCCCCATCAGCCCCATGCGGTAGCCTCCTCGAGCAGTTTCCGGTGCTTCGTTCCCATGCCCCGCCTGCGGACCTGCCCCGCATCGCGGCGCCCGCCATCGACGCTTGACAGAAACCTCGCCAGCCGCCTAAAACCCGCGACCGCCGCGAGGATGGGCGCGTAGCTCAGCGGTAGTAGCACTTGCTTCACACGCAAGGGGTCACAGGTTCAAATCCTGTCGCGCCCACCATCCTCGCCTCTCCTTCCGTCCGAGTCCATTCGATGCTGGGGACTAAGTCCCTGTATCCGGCCGCTTTTCGTTTTGACGGCGCCGCAGATGGCGGACACCGCGGCCGAATTTTGAATCTTAAACCCCCAATGCCCCATTGAGATCCAGGCCAGTCTGCGCTGCTTGGTTGTCAAACTGCCACAACTCTCGGAATTTCAAGCGCGCACGATCCTCCCGGTTGCCCTCAAGCAGTCGAGGATCTTGCCATGCCCCGCGACACCATTACGGAACCCGTCCGTTTTACCGAAGAACTTCGCGTTCAATTCGGTCCGAAGCGCGAAATCGGTCTCTTTCTTCTACAAGGAGATCGCGCACTTACTGAAATGGGGGTGCGACTATACGTCTCGCATGACTTGAGCAGACTCTATGAAATCAATCGCCGGCATTTGGACAGCTGGGCGCCACTGATGCCGGTCTTCGATCCGGCGCGGGCCGATGTTCGCGCAGACCGTGCTTTCATGTTCGAACTCCACAACGACAGGGGCGAAATCGTCGCGACTCAGGTCTCGCGCCTGCTCGATCTGACCGGCACGAATCTCAAGTCCGAAATGGAGCAGTTACGCCTCTTCTACCGCGATCCGGCCAAGCAGGCGGGCCCGACCGAACGAATCGAGATCACCGCGCCCAAGGCACCGGAAATCACCGGCCGGGTCGCCCTCTCCGGCGGCCTGTGGTATCGGCCCGACTGGCGCGGCAAGGGCATCTCTCGCGTCATGCCGCGCATGACCCGAACCTTCGCCTACACCAGCTGGGACACGGATTACGTCATCTCGTTCGTCGAGCAAGGCCCGGTCGACCATGGCATCCTGAACCAGTACGGCCTGCCCGGCAGCGAGCCCTGGGTCAAGATCCGCGACAGCTACAAACCGGAAACCGATCTGCTGCTCACCTGGCGCCATAAGCCCGATATCGTGAGCGACGTCTCAGTCTATCTGGCCGATCTCAACAAGCGCCGGGAGCGCGTCAGCGACGTGCCGGAGACCCAGAACTCGCCGGAACTGGTGCGCCAGGGCAGCAGCAGGCGCTCGTAGCGCGAGATGAGCGGCGCCCCATTGGGCGGGCGGATCACCGCCTCGACCAGGTCGAGCCGGGCCGCCGACTGGTTGACCACCTCGTAGTAGGGCTTGGCCGCCCATTGGCCGAACTTGCCGTCGGGCTGATCGGAGAGATCCCGGCCGATCAGCCCGACGCTCTCGCACGGCGTGTAGCAAATGATGTTGCTGGGCCAGGCCTGGATGATCGCCTGGTCCCGCCCCTTCAGGCTGACGAGCAGATGGCCGCCGTCGAACGCGCCCACGCGCTTCAACGGGTCGAGATCGCGCGGCAGGCGCCCTTGGGCACGGACCCAGGTGGCGAAGGTCTCGGCCAGGCGCCGGCGCTTCACATGACGCAGCCGGCCGAGATCCAGCGTCTCGATGATGTAGTTCTCACGCGGGCTCTCGCCCGGCGCCGATCCGCGCAGGAAATCCAGGCGCGCGATGATGTCGTTGGTGTTGTGCAGAACCTCGACCGGCTCGCCCTCGGCCTCGTGCTCGATGATGAGCCGCTCGATCCCCTGTTCCAGCACCAGCCGCACGACCCGCTCGAAGCAGGCCCGGGTGAACAGGTCGGCCCGCAGCTTCAGGTGCGCGCCGCTGCCATCCTGCTTGAACCAGACGAAGCCGAGATTTCGGATCGCATAGTCCGAGAGATTGAAGTCGGCCTGCGGGTAATCCAACACCCAACGCAGCTCACTCGGACGAACGTCCAGCAGCTGTCCGGTGTCGGAGACAAAAACGCCCAGCTTGAACATTGGCTGACAATCCGCAGCAAAAAGTGCGCTTAAATATTTATCGCACGAATCGGGATCTAGGCGGAACAACAAATGCCGGCCGTTGAATTTCCAGCAGCTTGCCTCTGGACAGCGGGGCGAAGACGCGCCGAAGATCGGAGCGACGGCCGAGACGCAAGGGCGCCGATGATCGACGATCGCTACGCCTCCGTTCTGACTCTGGTGCGCTGCCTGGCGGGCGGCATGCCGGTCGACGCCCGCGATGCGGTCTTGCGCGAGGCCTTTCAGCAATTGCGGCGGACCGCCTCCGCGATCGAGGCCAATCGGCTCGACCAGATCATCTGGCAACGCTGGGCCGATGCCGGCACCCGCCCGGCGCGCCTGCTGCTGAACGAGGCCTCGAAGGCCTTGGCGCTGGGCGATATCCCGGCCGCGCTCGATCACCTCGACCGGGCCGTCGCCCGGGATCCTGGCTTCGCCGAGGCCTGGAACCGGCGGGCGACGGTCCTGTTCATGGTCGGGCACCATCACCGGTCGATCGCCGACATCGAACGGGTCCTGGTGCTGGAGCCGCGCCACTACGGCGCGTTGGCGGGTCTCGGCCAGATCCTGCTGCAGGCCGACGAGCCGGAGGGCGCGCTTATCGCGTTCGAGGCGGCCCTGTCGATCAACCCTCATCTCGACCGGATCCGGCGCTTGGTGGCCCAGTTGCGGCGCGCCGAACGCCCGACCCCGCTTCTGGAATAGCCCGCTTGCGTCAGACGTTCGTGATCGAGTGAAGACCAACAACCGGAAAAGGGGAGCGCGGCATGCTGAACGAATTCAAAAAATTCGCCATGCGAGGCAATGTGATCGACCTTGCCGTCGGCATCATCATCGGCACGGCCTTCACCGCAATCGTCAGTTCCCTGGTCAACGATCTGCTGATGCCGCCACTGGGCCTGATCATCGGCGGCATCGATTTCTCAGATTTCTTTGTAACGATCAAGGGCGGCGGCCATGACACGCTCGCCGCGGCCAAGGCGGCCGGCGACGTCACGATCAACTACGGCCTGTTCCTGAACTCGATCATCAAGTTCGTGATCGTCGCCTTCGCCGTGTTCCTGCTGGTCCGCCAGATCAACAAGCTGGCCGGTCCCAAGGAAGATGCCGGCCCGCCGCCGCCGACCAAGAGCGAAGTGCTGCTGGCGGAGATCCGCGACCTGCTGAAGCAGCGGCCCGGCAACATCTGAGCAGAGCGCCGCCGAACTGTCCGTGCAGAAACCTCAAAAGCGTCACACGGCCGCGCTATAGAACACGATGGCGCGGCTTGCGATGTTCTGGAGCCGGCGCCCCACCTTCATGGAAATTCGATCGGCCTCCGGCTTGACAGGACGGAGGCCGATCCGTATTTGCCTAGCACTCATCGGGGGAGAGTGCTAACAGTGCGCTCCGTCGAGTTCTATCTATAAGCTTTCCGAGGAGCGACCCATGAAATTCCGTCCGCTGCACGACCGCGTCGTGGTGAAGCGTATCGAGCAGGAAGGCAAGTCCAAGGGCGGCATCATCATCCCCGACACGGCCAAGGAAAAGCCGCAAGAGGGTGAAGTGATCGCCGTCGGCCCGGGCGCCCGGGACGAAGCGGGCAAGATCCATGCTCTCGACGTCAAGGTCGGCGACCGTGTCCTGTTCGGCAAGTGGTCGGGCACCGAGATCAAGATCGACGACGTCGATTATCTCGTCATGAAGGAGTCGGACATCGTGGGCGTGATCGCGGCCTAAGGCTGTCGAACCACCCTTTGTCCCGAAAACTCTATTCAAGGAATCGATAAATGGCTGCCAAAGAAGTTAAATTCGGAACCGACGCGCGCGACAAGATGCTGCGCGGCGTCGACATCCTCGCCAATGCCGTCAAGGTGACGCTCGGCCCGAAGGGCCGCAACGTCGTCATCGACAAGTCGTTCGGCGCCCCGCGCATCACCAAGGACGGCGTCACCGTCGCCAAGGAAATCGAGCTCTCGGACAAGTTCGAGAACATGGGCGCGCAGATGGTCCGTGAGGTCGCTTCCAAGACCAACGACCTCGCCGGCGACGGCACGACCACCGCGACCGTCCTCACCCAGGCGATCGTCAAGGAAGGCGCCAAGGCGGTTGCCGCCGGCCTGAACCCGATGGACCTGAAGCGCGGCATCGACATGGCCGTCGAGGCCGTCATCGCCGACGTCAAGAGCCGCACCAAGAAGGTCTCGACCAACGAAGAGATCGCCCAGGTCGGCACGATCTCGGCCAATGGCGAGAAGGAAATCGGCGACATCATCGCTCGCGCCATGCAGAAAGTCGGCAACGAGGGCGTGATCACCGTCGAAGAGGCGAAGAGCCTCGAGACCGAACTCGACGTCGTCGAGGGCATGCAGTTCGACCGCGGCTACCTGTCGCCGTACTTCGTGACCAACGCCGAGAAGATGGTCGCCGAGCTCGAGAACCCCTACATCCTCATCCACGAGAAGAAGCTGTCGGGCCTGCAGGCTCTGCTGCCGGTGCTCGAGGCAGTCGTGCAGTCGGGTCGCCCGCTGCTGATCATCGCCGAGGACGTTGAGGGCGAGGCGCTCGCCACGCTCGTCGTCAACAAGCTGCGCGGCGGCCTGAAGATCGCCGCCGTCAAGGCGCCGGGCTTCGGCGATCGCCGCAAGGCGATGCTCGAGGACATCGCGATCCTGACCAACGGTCAGCTGATCAGCGAAGACCTGGGCATCAAGCTCGAGAACGTCACGCTCGAGATGCTCGGCAAGGCCAAGAAGGTCACGATCACCAAGGAAGACACGACGATCGTCGACGGCGCCGGCGCCAAGGCCGACATCGAGGCCCGCACCGGCCAGATCCGCGCGCAGATCGAAGAGACCACGTCGGACTACGACCGCGAGAAGCTCCAGGAGCGCCTGGCCAAGCTCGCGGGCGGCGTCGCGGTCATCCGCGTCGGCGGTGCCACCGAGGTCGAGGTGAAGGAGCGCAAGGATCGCGTTGACGACGCGATGCACGCGACCCGCGCCGCGGTCGAGGAAGGCGTCGTTCCGGGCGGTGGCGTCACGCTGGTTTACGCCGCGCGTGCCATCGACAACCTGAAGCCCGCCAACAACGACCAGCAGGTCGGCATCAACCTGGTCAAGAAGGCGCTGCAGGCGCCGGCTCGCCAGATCGCCGAGAACTCGGGCGTTGACGGCTCGATCGTCATCGGCAAGCTGCTCGACTCGAAGGACGTGAACTGGGGCTACGACGCCCAGAAGGGCGAGTTCACCGACATGATCAAGGCCGGCATCATCGATCCGACCAAGGTCGTGCGCATCGCCCTCCAGGACGCGGCCTCGGTCGCCGGCCTGCTCATCACCACCGAGGCGATGATCGGCGACAAGCCTGAGAAGAAGGCCCCGCCGATGCCGGGCGGCGACATGGGCGGCATGGGCGGCATGGACTTCTAATCAGAAGCCAGTCGCTGAAGCCAACCTGAGGAACGGACCGTTTCGATCGAGGAACGGTCCGCTCCGAAGCGAATGCGGACGCCGCGGGATTTCGATCCCGCGGCGTTTTGCTTTTCGCTCACGGCCCTTGCGCTGCGGGGCCTGCGTGACGATTTGTCGTGGCGAGGCCGCGACAGCCCATCGATCCACCCTCTCGGGAACCCATGTCCTTACTTACGTTCCTGCGCGATCTCCTGCTGCGCCTCGTGACCCCGCTCGCGGTCGTCCTCTTCCTGATCGAGGATCTGCTGATCCGCCGGCTCGGCCGGTTGCTGGGCCGCCTCGCGGCCTGGCCGCCGATCGCACGGGCGGAGGCCTGGGCCGCCGGCCTGCCGCCCTATGGCGCGCTCGCCCTGTTCCTACCGCCCGCGGCGCTGATCGTGCCCGAGAAGCTGCTGGTGATCCTGCTGTTCCATCGCCACCATTATTGGCTGGGACTGGGCGTGCTGGTCGGCGCCAAGCTGTTCGCCACCGCCGTGGTCGGCCGGATCCTGTCGATCTGCCACCCCAGCCTGTCGCGGCTCGCCTGGTTCCGGCGCGTCGACGATTGGGTCCGCCTGACGCGCAACCGGATCTATGGAGCGATCAAGAGCACCGCGCTCTGGCAGATGGGCGAGCGCATGCGGCGGGACATCGCCGGCTGGACGCCGATCGCCCGTCTGCGGAACAAGTGGCGGGAACGAATGGCCGCCGCCCAACGCGCGCCCTGATCTCCCCTGATTCTTCTCGTCCCTGCCGGCACGTGGAGGTGGCACCGACGATCCGCGCCGCCTATGTTAAGCATGCTAAGCATGAAATTGGAGGCGGGGACGTCATGGGTCAGTTCGGCATGGGGCAGTCGGTGCGGCGCTCCGAGGACCAGCGTTTCATCACCGGCCACGGCCGCTATACCGACGACATCAACCTGCCGCACCAGGCCTATGCCTATCTGCTGCGCTCGCCCCACGCCTCGGCCCGGATCACCCGGATCGACGTCAGCGCGGCGCTTGCCGCACCGGGCGTGATCGGCGTGCTAACCGGCAAGGATCTCGAAGCCGACGGCATCGGCCCGATCCCCTGCACCGCCCCCATCACCAACATCGACGGCACGCCCGGCAAATACCCGCCCCATCCGGCGCTGGTGACCGACCGGGTCCGCCATGTCGGCGACCAGGTGGCGCTGATCGTAGCCTCGAGCGCCGCCGAGGCCCGCGACGCGGCCGAACTGGTCGAGGTCGATTACGACATGCTGCCGGCCATCGCCGACACCGGTTCCGCGCTGGAGCCGGGCAAGCCGCTGGTTTGGGACGATATTCCGAACAATCTCTGCTTCGACTGGCACATGGGCGACAAGGCGGCGACGGAGGCCGGCTTCGCCGCGGCGAAGCGCATTGCCAAGATCGACCTGGTCAACAACCGCATCATCGTGGCCTCGATGGAGCCGCGCAACGCGCTCGGTCATTACGACAAGGGCGAGGATCGCTACACGCTCTACACCTCAAGCCAGGGCTCCCACACGCTGCGCAAGCTGCTGTCGGGCAAGGTGCTGAACGCGCCGGAAGCGAAGATCCGCGTGGTCACGCCCGACGTCGGCGGCGGCTTCGGCATGAAGCTGTTCCTTTATCCCGAGCAGGTACTGGTGCTCTGGGCGTCGAAGAAGCTGGGCGTGCCGGTCAAATGGTCGGGCGAGCGCGGCGAGTCGTTCCTGTCCGACACCCACGGCCGCGATCACGTGACCCATGCCGAAGTGGCCATGGACGAGGACGGCAAGTTCCTCGCCTGGCGCTTCGAGACGACCGCCAATCTCGGCGCCTATCTGTCGAACTACGGGCCGTTCATCCCGACCGCCGCCGGCTCCGGCATGCTGGCCGGTGTCTACGCGAGCCCGGCGCTCTATGTCCGGGTCAAGGGCGTGTTCACCCACACGACGCCGGTTGATGCCTATCGCGGCGCCGGCCGTCCGGAGGCGGCCTATGTGGTAGAGCGGCTGGTCGACAAGGCGGCGCGCGAGCTCGGCATCGCGCCCGAGGAGCTGCGCCGGCGCAACTTCATCACGCCGGAACAGATGCCGTTCCGCACCGCCGGCGGCCTGACCTACGACAGCGGCGATTTCGCCCGCAACATGGAAGATGCGCTGAAGAACATCGACCAGGCCGGGCTCGCGGCGCGCAAGGCCGAGTCGGCCAAGCGCGGCAAGCTGCGCGGCCTCGGCATCGCCTGCTACATCGAGCAGTGCGGCGGCGGCTCCGACGAGATGGCGGAGCTGCGCTTCGACCCGTCGGGCGGCGTCACCCTGCTGATCGGCAGCCAATCCTCGGGCCAGGGCCATCAGACCGCCTATGCCCAGATCGTAGCCGGCGGGCTCGGCATCCCGTTCGAGCAGGTGCGCGTGGTCCAGGGCGATACCGACACGGTCTCGTTCGGCCGCGGCACCGGCGGCTCGCGCTCGCTACCGGTCGGCGGTGCCGCAACGGCCAAGGCCGTCGAGAAGATAATCGAGCGCGGCCGCAAGATCGCGGCCCACCAGCTCGAGGCCGCCGAGGCGGATATCGAGTTCAAAGACGGCAACTTCACCATTGCCGGCACCGACCGGCGCATCGACCTGATCTCGGTCGTCAAATCGGCGTTCAACGGCAAGATGCCGCCCGGCACGGAGGGCGGCTTCGACGAGACCGCACGCTGGACGCCGCCGGCCGGGACCTTCCCGAACGGCACCCACGCGGTCGAAGTCGAGGTCGATCCGGAGACCGGCGTGACCGAGATCCTGCGCTACGTCGTCGTCGATGATTTCGGCAACGTGGTGAACCCGCTGCTGCTCGAGGGCCAGGTCCATGGCGGCGTCGGCCAGGGTGTCGGCCAGGCGATGCTGGAAGGCGTCGTCTATGATCCGGATTCGGGCCAGCTCGTCACCGGCTCGTTCATGGATTACGCCATGCCGCGGGCCGTCCACCTGCCCGACATCGAATTCTCCTTCAACGTCGTGCCGTGCAAGACGAACCTGCTCGGCATCAAGGGTGCCGGCGAGGCCGGCGCCATCGGTGCACCGCCGGCCTTCATCAACGCCGTCGTCGACGCCCTGGCGCCGCTCGGCATCGACCATGTCGACATGCCGGCGACGCCGCTCAGCCTATGGCAGGCAATCCAGGCCGCCAGCACCGCCAAAGCCGCAGAATAGAGATAGATGAACAATTCCGATTTGAAGCCGCTGCTCGCAGCCGCAATCGAGGCCGCGATCGAAGCCGGCCGCGAAATCCTCGACGTCTACGCCGGCGAGATCGCCGTCGACCAGAAACGCGACCTGTCGCCGGTGACGCTCGCCGACGGCCGGGCCGAGGCGGTCATCCTACGCCGCCTCGCCGCTGCCACGCCCGACATCCCGATCATCTCGGAGGAGCGCGCCGAGGCCGAGGGGCTGCCCGCCGCCGCCGCCGACCGGTTCTGGCTGGTCGATCCGCTCGACGGCACCAAGGAGTTCATCAGGCGCAACGGCGAATTCACCGTGAACATCGCGCTGATCGAGCGAGGCCGCCCGGTCCTGGGCGTGGTCGGCATTCCGGTCCAGGGCCTGATATACGCCGCCGCCGGCCCCGGGACCGCCCATCGCCGGGACGAGACCGGGCGGCAGGTGCCGATCGGCGCGCGCGCCTGCCCGGCCGACGGCGCCACCGTGGTCGCGAGCCGCTCGCACGCCTCGAACGCCGAGCTCGATCGCCTGCTCGAGGCCCGAAGAGTCGCCGGCCGCACGAGCGCTGGCAGCGCCCTCAAGTTCTGTCTGGTCGCCGAGGGTGCCGCCGATCTCTATCCGCGCCTCGGGCCGACGATGGAATGGGACACGGCCGCCGGCCAGGCCGTGCTCGAGGCCGCCGGCGGCCGCATGACCCGGCTCGACGGCACGCCGTTCCTCTATGGCAAACCGGGTTTTCTCAATCCAGGCTTCATCGCCGAGGGGCGGTAGCTACTCGCCGATCCGGCTCAGTACTTCGCGGGCGACCTTCGCGACTTCACGCGCCGCGATCGTCCCCGGCGCATGCTCGGCGACGCCGAGGCCGGCCGCCATGCTCATGGCCAGGCTGCCGCGATTGCCGAGCCGGGCGGTCGCCAGCTCCGCATTGATCTCGCCCAGCGCTGCGACCATGTCCCCGGTCAAGAGACTGCGCGACGGCACGCGGTTCATCACCAGCAGCACCCGGACCTTTTCCGCGGTGGCGAGCTCGACGGTCGGCCGAGTCGCCCAGACGTCGAGCGGGCTCGGCTGGACCGGGATCACCACCAGGTTGGCGGCGCGCACGGCGATCTTGGCGTCGGTCTGGGCATGGGGCGGGCTGTCGACGACGACCAGGGAATAGTCGCGCTTCAGCCGATCGATCTCGGCGCCGGCGCGCCAGCCGGTGATCTGCGTCAGATCGACACCGGTCTTGCCCTTGCCCATCTGCGCCTCGCGCAGCGCGAACCAGTGGCTGAGCGTCCCCTGCGGATCGATATCGACCAGCGCGACCTTCTCGCCCCGGTCGTGCCAGGCCAGCGCCAGATGGGCCGCGAGCGTCGTCTTGCCGGCGCCGCCTTTCTGCTGGGCTATCGTGATGACCCGTGCCGCCATGGTCTCAACGCTCCGAACCGCTCCTGCAATGCAACATAGTGGGCATGGGCGCCACGCTGCCGCAAGGCATACGACACGGGGCCGTCGAGCACGCAGGCGCCCAATACCGCTTTGCCCATCGTCTAACGCTGCGGGCCATGGCATTCTGTCATTGAGGACGTGGTTCCATGAGGGTGGGACCTCGCGGGGGATGCACGGAAGATTTGATGAATAGAGAGAGTTCGGACGCCGACCGGTCTTGGGAGTTTTTCGAGACGGCGCGCGCGCAGATGGCGCGACATGGTCACCCCGCGACGCCCCGCATCTACGAAGTCTGGTACGCCTACGCCTCGCTTCAGGATGCCGAACTGGTCGAGCGACTCGACCATGCCTTGGCCCTGCCCCATGCGGTTCCGGTCGCCCTGATCGAGGCGCTGCACGAGGAATTCTTCGCCCGCGAGCGCCAGAGCGAGGTCGTCCGGCAGACCGGCGAGAAGCTGTCCAGCGAGCTGACGCGCATCCTGCAGATGCTGGCCAATGCCGGCCGGGATACGTCGAGCTTCGCGGCCGCGCTCGAAAAGATCGCAACCCGGCTGCCGGCCGACGGCGAATTGCGCAAGATCGTCGACACGATCGTGCTCGCCACCCGGCATATGGAGGCCAAGACTCGGCGCCTCGAGGCCGAGATCGAACGCTGCTCCACCGAGATTCGCACGCTGCGCCAGGGGCTCGAAGCCTCCAAGCGCGAGGCCATGACCGATTCGCTGACCGGACTCTACAATCGCCGCGCCTTCGAGGAGCGACTGCGCCAGGCCGCCGCGCACTCGATGGAAACCGATACCGAACTCTCGCTGCTGCTGTCGGACATCGACAACTTCAAGCAGTTGAACGACACCTGGGGCCATCAGATCGGCGATGCCGTCATCCAGCTGGTGGCGTCGAGCCTCAAGGAGGGCCTGCCGCCGGGATCGACCGCGGCGCGCTTCGGCGGCGATGAATTCGCCGCCGTGCTGCCCGGCGTCTCGATCGCCGAAGCGGAGGCGATCGCCGACAAGACCCGCGAGCTGGTCAGCAAGAAGCGCCTGCGCGACACGACGACCGGCAAGCCGATCGGCCATATGTCAGTGTCGATCGGCGTCGCCGGCTATGTGCTGGCCGAACGGCTCGACGACCTCATCCGCCGCGCCGACCGGGCGCTCTACGACGCCAAGGACGCCGGCCGCAATCAGGTCAAGGCCGGGCGGATACCGGGCAACAAGTAACGAAGAGTCGCAGTCACCGTTGCTCTTGGCGCGAGCGGAGCAGGGGCGCCTTGAGGGCATGCCGGACCCAGTTCGGGGTGCGGTCGCCGCCCATGACCGCGTCGGCCAGTGCATCGTCGAAACCGTTGCGGAACTGCATCTCGAGCGTGTCGCCCACGCCGGTCGGTACGTTCATATGCTTCAGCTGCATGCTGCGGAACGGCCGCGCGGTTTTGGAGATACCGGCCTGGAACGCCTTGCGGCCGCGCATGTAGGCGAGCCCCAGCAGGGTCCAGAGGCCATGCCCCTCGAAGCGCGATCCATCGTCATCGGGCACCTGGGTCGGATCGAAGACGTCGCGGCCGATCTTGGGGGCGACGCCGGTGTCTTCGTCATCGTCGATCGCATCGACCGCCGCTTCCCAATCCTCGAAGCTCCAGTGCGAAGTATTGCCGGCCGAGAAATTGAAGCCGCGACGCAGGATGCCGACGAACTCTTCCAGATTCTCGCTCGGCCGCGCGACCGGGTGATGCAGATGATCCTTCACGGAAATGTTCATGAGCGGGCCCTCTCCCATTTCCCCCGCTGCGGGGGTGTTCCGGTGCCAACACCCTAACTCTACTCCAGGCTCCGGCCGCCTGGATCAATCTTCGAGCTTGATCCAGGTCAATTCATGCTTGTTGTGGAAGAGATGCTGCACGCGGGAGCCCGGGATGGCCGCGAAGGCCCGCGCGGTCTCGTGGTCGGTCTCGGCCTGAAACTTGATCGTGCAGATGAAGTTGCGCACCAGCCCGCTCGCGAGCCAGGTCTCGACCAGGCGCAGCAACCGGGCCGGATAGCAGATCACGTCGCTGCATAGGAAATCGATCGGCCCGACCTCCTCCGGCTTCAGTGCGAAGGCGCTCTGCTGGCGCTGTGACACCCGCGGCAGGGCCGCGATGGCCGGATCGAGCGGCGCCTTGTCGATGCTCAGAACCTCGGCGCCCAACTGCTGCAGCACCCAGGTCCAGCCGCCGGGGCTGGCGCCGAGATCGAGGCAGCGGTCGCCCGGGCCCGGATAGCGCCGCGCCACGGTCAAGGCCTCCCAGAGCTTCAGATAGGCCCGATTGGGCGGCGCCTCGCGATCCTCGACGAAGCGGGCCTCGCCATGGCGGAACGGGCTCGACGAATGGGCCGAAGCCAGGATCAGATCGGGCTCGATCAGCGTCCAGGATCCGAAAGGTGCCGCCGGGACCGGTGTCGGAAACACGAGCGGCTTGACCCCGACATGGGGCAGCAGATCCTGGATTAATTGCGCGCGCCGGAAATGCGCGAGCGGCCACAGTCCCCAATTACGTTGGCGGGACTTCAGCGCACGGGCGCCATCCTTGATCGAGGCGATCGGGATCCGCTCGACATCCGGCCAGATATTCTGGGCCCAGGCGGCCGGGCGCGCCGGGCCGGGAGCCAGCACCAGGCGGTCATGGACCTCGACCCCGGGGCCGAGCTCTTCGAGCAGCGGCTCGAGGAAGCCCTCGGCGGCGAGATAACCGGTCAATTGGTCGGAAGAAGCATCGGCGGGCGGCATCATGCCCGTCATATACAGGCTCGGGGCCGGCGACAGAACCGCTTCCGTCGCAGCCCAAGGCTTCAGCCGGGCGATCCGCCCAGTAGCCGATCGATCATTTCGATGAACCGATCCGGGGCAAGGGGCTTCTGCAGGGTCGCCGTCGCCCCCAGTGCCGCAGCCGCTCGTAGATAATCTCCCGAGCCGCCGATCGTGGCACTGCCAGAGATTGCGAGGATCGGCATGGTGCGGTTCAACCGGCGGATGGCGCCGATCGTCTCGATGCCTTCCTGCTCCGGCATCACGATGTCGGTCACGACCAGGTCGAAGTCCTCTTTCGAGAAGAGCGCCACCCCGGCCCGACCGTCCCTGGCCTGGACGGCCGAATGACCGCTCTGTTCGAGGAGTCCTGCGACGAGCGCGCGGATGGTCGGATCGTCGTCGATGACCAAGATGCGTGCCATCTGTCGACATGCCTCCCTTCGAGGCCGATGTCGGCCCCACAGCGGACAACCAAGGCAAATCCACTACAAGTTGATGTATTTGCCCGGCTTAGTCAACGGCGCGCGCGAGCAATCGGTTCCTCGCTCTCGGTGGCCGTGCGTGCGGTCAACCTCGGGCCGCCACGAAACGCTCGACGACCGCGGCCAGTTGATCGGCCGAAAACGGCTTCAGGATATAATCGTTGGCGCCCAGCGCCTTCGCTTCCGACACTGCGGCCGCCGAAGCGTCCGAGGTCAGCATGGTGATATGCGTCGCGGCCGACAGCTTGCGGATGCGGATCAAGGCCTCCATGCCGGTCTGATTCGGCATATGGATGTCGAGGAACACCAGATCGGCGGGGCGCGCCTCGGCCAGCGCCGCCGCCTGGGCGCCGTCCTCGGCCTCGCGAATGCGGAAGACATGCGGCAGGCTGGTGAGCGAACGCCGCACGATCGACCGGATTGAGCGGGCGTCATCGGCCAGCAGCACATGGATCGGCTTCGGCAGCTGGGCCATGCGCTCGGTCACCAGCCGCGTGATCCGGCCGGCCTCGAACGGCTTGGCAATGAAGCCATCAGCCTTCAGCTCCTTGGCCTTCACCACCGTGTCGAGCGAGCTTTCGGCCGTCAGCATGACGACATGGGCGTCCCGGTCGAAGGCCTTGATCGCCGCCAGGGCCTCGATGCCGTTGAGGCCCGGCATGGTGATGTCCATGAGGACGAGATCGGCCAGATGCTGCTTGTAGAGCTGCACGGCGCTATCGCCGTCGCCCGCCTCGACGATCTGGACCCCGCGCGGCAGGGTGCCCAGCGCGTTTTTGATGAGCGTCCGAACGCTGCGCGAATCATCGACGATCAGAACGGTAAAGCCCGACACGATCAAACTCCTGCGGCCGCACGAGGGCCCTTGAACCGATCCGGCCCCTCGATCGAGGCAACCGGGAACTCGGGGGGATCATTAGGAGGGCGGCCATCATCAGCCAACCCATGATTAGTCAATGCGGCCCCGGATCCGGATGCCGCACCTCGTCGCATCAAGGTTCTTCGACTTTGATGATGCGGATTCTGAGCGGCGTTTCCTCGACCGCGAAGTCCAGTTCCAGCGCGACCCGCGCGCCGGGGATGGAGAGATGGAAGTGATCGCCGGTCGCGACCATCGGCAGCGACATCTGCGTGTCCGGCGGTAGTTGATGCTTCAACCGGCCGGCCATCATGTTCGCAAGCTCGCCGACCACATCCCCGACATCCTCCGGCTGCGGATCGTCGAGCGCCAGGGCGGAACGGGTGACGGTGATGCCGAGCCCGACCGGCAAAGTGACGATGATGCCGCCGTACCACGAGCCCTTGATCGTCACGCAGCCCGACACCGACGTGTCCGATGCCAGGTCGGCCGGTTCCCCGAATCGCGGGATCAGGTCGACGCCCAGAAACCCGCGCCAGACCTCGATCGCGAGATCGATCGCCTCTTCCGCGGTGATACCCAACTCGGACATGCGTACCATCCTCTCCTCTCGGACGCCCTACCCTCGCCCGGCGGTAGTAAAGAATTCTTTGAGCCTGACGCCGGACCGGGGCAAACTCCGGATCCCGTTCCGATCCGAGATCGCAGTCCCATGCCGTTCATCCGTCGCCTCGCCGCCGACCATGTCCGCTGAAGATCCCGAAGCGATCGAGCCGTCCGCCATCGACGAGGCGGTCGAGCATCTGAAGAACGGCCGGCTGGTCGCGTTTCCGACCGAGACGGTGTACGGCCTGGGCGGCGATGCGACCAGCGATCTCTCGGTCACCCGCATCTTCGCCGCCAAGGAACGGCCGCGCTTCAATCCGCTGATCATCCACCTGCCCGACATGGCGGCGGTCCGCAGCCACGTCGTGTTCGACGACCGGGCCAGGCGGCTTGCCGACCTGTTCTGGCCGGGGGCGCTCACCTTGGTGCTGCCCCGCCAGCCGGGTTGCCGGGTCAGCCTCCTGGCGAGTTCCGGGCTCGATAGTCTGGCAGTGCGCATTCCGGCCCACCCGCTCGCCCGCCAGCTGCTGCGCGCGGTCGGCCGGCCGATCGCGGCGCCGAGCGCCAACCGCTCGGGCCGCGTCAGCCCGACGACCGCGGCTCACGTGCGCGACGAGCTCGGCGACCGGGTCAGCCTGATCCTCGATGGCGGCCCCTGCCGCGTCGGACTCGAATCGACCGTGCTCGACCTGACCGGGGAGCCGGCGCGCCTGCTGCGTCCCGGCGGCATCGCCCAGGCCGCGCTCGAAGCGGCGCTGGGCCCGATCGAACGGGCCCAGCCGATCGCCGACGGCGTCGCCCGCCCGGGGCCGGGCATGATGACCAGCCATTACGCGCCGGGACTGCCGGTGCGGCTCGACGCGCTCGATCCGCGCCCGGGCGAGGCGTTCCTGGGTTTCGGTCCGCCGCCGCCGGGCGTGCGCGCGCCCGACCTGCAGCTTTCGGCCCATGGCGATACCGCCGAGGCGGCGCAGCACCTCTTCGCCAGCCTGCGCGCGCTCGACCGGCCCGGGTTCACAGGGATCGCGATCATGCCGATCCCCGAGGATGGCCTGGGGGCCGCGATCAACGATCGGCTGCGCCGTGCGGCCGCGCCGCGCTAGCCTGGGGAATGACGATGCGTGAGGAGACGGGCATGGCCGAGCAGGTTCTCGACCGGATCAAGCAGGTGGTCGGACCGCAAGGCTGGCTGGGCGACCGGGCCGACATCGAGCCCTACGAGCTCGAATGGCGCGGCCTCTATCGCGGCAAGACCGCCCTCGTCGTGCGGCCGGCCAACACCCAAGAGGTCGGCGAGGTCGTCAGGCTGTGCGCCCAGGCGCGCCTGCCGATCGTGCCCCAGGGCGGCAATACCGGCCTGTGCGGCGGCGGCGTGCCGGACGAGGACGGGCACAACATCGTGCTGGCGCTGGGCCGCATGAACAAGGTGCGCGCGATCGATCCGGCCAACTTCACCATCACGGTTGAGGCCGGCGTCATCTTGGCAGAGATCCAGCGCATCGCTGCCGAGCATGACCGGCTGTTCCCCTTGAGCCTCGGTGCCGAAGGCACTTGCCAGATCGGCGGCAATCTCTCGACCAATGCCGGCGGCGTGCAGGTCTTGCGCTACGGCAACACCCGCGAGCTGACGCTCGGCCTCGAGGTCGTGCTGCCGGACGGCCGGATCTGGAACGGCCTGCGCACGCTCCGCAAGGACAATACCGGCTATGACCTGAAGCAGCTGTTCGTCGGCGCCGAGGGCACGCTCGGCATCATCACGGCGGCGACCCTGCGGCTCTATCCCAAGCCCCATGCGACGGCGACCGCCTTCGTCGCCTTGCCGGACGTCGATGCGGTCATGCGCCTGTTCGGCCAGGCCCGCGCCGCGACCGGCGACCAACTGACCGCGTTCGAGCTTATCCCGCGCATCGGCCTCGACATGGCCATGGCCCACGTCAACGGCGTGACCGATCCGCTGGAGCAGCCTTACGAGACCTACGTGCTGATGGAGGTTTCGACCGCCAGCCCCCATGGCGATGTCGCGGCCACGCTCGAAGGGCTGCTCGAGGAAGCGCTCGAAACCGGCACGGTCATCGACGGCACCATCGCGGCCAGTGCTGCCCAGCGCGACGCGTTCTGGCGCATCCGCGAGGGCATGGTCGAGGGCCAGCGCTTCGAAGGCGGCTCGATCAAGCACGACATCGCCGTGCCGGTCGCCTCCGTTGCCGAATTCCTGAAGACGGCGACCGCCGCCGTCGTCGAACGTCTGCCCGGCATTCGCCCGGTCGCCTTCGGCCACTGCGGCGATGGCAACATCCATTTCAACCTGAGCCAGCCGATCGGTGCCGACAAGGATGCGTTCCTCGCGCGCTGGGAGGAATTCAACGACATCGTCCACGGCATCGTCGCCCGGCTCAACGGCTCGATCAGCGCCGAGCACGGCATCGGCCGGCTGAAGCGCGAGGAGCTGACGCACTACAAGGCGCCGCTCGAGCTCGAGCTCATGGCCCGCGTCAAGCAGGCGCTCGATCCGCAGCACATCATGAACCCCGGCAAGGTCGTCGCAGAAGCGGCCTTCAACGCCCTCAAGCAAGGCTGACAGACATGATCCCGTACAATCCCCCGCTCGCCGACATGCAATTCGCCCTCGAACACGCGGCCGAACTCGAAGCGCTCTCGGCGCTGCCCGGCTGCGCCGGCGCCGATCCGGAGACGGTCGCCGCGGTGCTGGAAGAGGCGGCGAAACTCGCCCGCGACGTGCTGGCGCCGATCAATCGGTCGGGGGACATCGAGGGCAGCGTCGTCGAGAACGGCGTCGTGCGCACGCCCAAGGGCTTCAAGGAGGCCTATCGCACCTATGTCGAGGGCGGCTGGAACAGCCTGCCGTTCGAGGAGGAATTCGGCGGCCAGGGCCTGCCGGCCGTGGTGGCGCTCGCGGTCAGCGAGATGTGGAATTCCGCCAACATGTCGTTCGCGCTCTGCCCGCTCCTGACCATCGGCGCGATCGAGGCACTGCTGCGCCACGGCACCCGCGAATTGCAGGAGACCTATCTGCCGAAGCTGGTCTCGGGCGAATGGACCGGGACCATGAACCTGACCGAGCCGCAGGCCGGCTCCGACGTCGGCGCGCTCCGGACCAAGGCGGTCCGGGAGGGTGACCATTACCGCATCACCGGCCAGAAGATCTTCATCACCTATGGTGAGCACGATATGGCCGAGAACCTGGTCCATCTGGTTCTGGCCCGCCTGCCGGACGGGCCGGCCGGCACCCGCGGCATCTCGCTGTTCCTGGTGCCGAAATTCCTGGTCAAGGAGGACGGCAGCCTGGGCGAGCGCAACGACGTGCGCTGCGTCAGCCTGGAACACAAGCTGGGCATCCACGGCAGCCCGACCGCCGTCTTGGCCTATGGCGACAATGAGGGCGCCATCGGCTACCTGATCGGCGAAGAGAACAAGGGCATGGAGTGCATGTTCACGATGATGAACAATGCGCGCCTCAATGTCGGCCTGCAGGGCGTCGCCATCTCGGAGCGCGCCTACCAGCAGGCGCGCGACTATGCCCGGGTGCGCGTCCAAGGCCGCACCATGACCGGCGGCAAGAGTGAGACGCCGCTGCCGATCCTCTATCACCCCGACGTCAAGCGCATGCTGCTGGCGATCAAGTCGCGCACCGAGGCGGCGCGTGCCTTGGCCTATTTCACCGCCGGCCAGATCGACCGCGCCCGCCATCTGCCGGACGAGCCGGACCGCACCAAGGCCCAGCTGCTGGTCGATCTGCTGATCCCGCTGGTCAAGGCCTGGTCGACCGATCTCGGCGTCGAGAACAGCTCGCTCGCGGTCCAGGTCTATGGCGGCATGGGCTTCATCGAGGAAACCGGCGTCGCCCAGCATTTCCGCGACGCGCGCATCCTGCCGATCTACGAGGGCACCAACGGCATCCAGGCGATGGATCTCTTGGGCCGCAAGCTGATGCGCGACCAGGGCGCTGCCGCCGCCGCCTTCATCGCGACCATGCGCGAACTGGACGCGCCGCTCGCCGAGCAGGCGGGCGACGATCTGGCGGTGCTGCGCCGGAGCCTCGCCACCGGCCTGGATGCGGCCGAGCAGGCGACGAAGCTGCTGGTCGAGAGCTTCGCGGCCGACCCGGCACGCGCGGCCGCGGGCTCGGTGCCGTACCTCAACCTGTTCGCGACGGTCGCCGGCGGCTGGCTCCTCGGCCGCCAGGCGCTGGCCGCCCAGTCGCAACTCGCCCGCGGCGCCGGCGATGCCGGCTTCAACGAAGCGAAGCTGATGACGGCGCGCTTCTTCGCCGAACAGTTCCTCACCCCCGCGGCGGCGCAACTGAGCGCCATCGGCGGCGGCGCCACGGTCGTGGCGTTCGACCCCGAGCAGTTCTGACACCACGCCCAGCCCCTCTCCCGCACGCGGGAGAGGGCGACGACCGCAGGCGAACTGGCTGAAGGTGCCGGTGCCGACCGGCTTGCTCGTCAGACAAATCTAGTCACACATTATGGGCAGATGCTTGGCATCAATCTCAGAGAAGCGGGCGCTAGACCTGCTCCGAGCGGAGGAAGCCCATGACGTCTCAGATGCTCAGTCGCCGTACTTTGCTGAAGACCTCGGCCACATTGTCGGCGGGCGCGCTCGTCGCCCCGGCACTCATCGGCCGCGCCCGGGCCGCCACCCTGAAGCTCAAGCTTTCATCGTCCCAGGCCAACGACCCGAAATACGCCAACGGCCGGGTCTACTACGACAATCTGGTCAAGAACCTGAAGGCGGGCGGGCTGGACGGGCAGATCGAGGTCGCATTCTTTCCCGACAACCAACTCGGCCAGGAAATCGACGTCATCAATTCGGTCAAGCTTGGCGTCATCGACCTCATGGTTTCCGGCTCGTCGATCTCGGCCAACCTGGTGCCGCTCGTCGGCACGTTCGACCTCGGCTACCTGTTCTCGAGCTTCCCGCAGCAGACCAAGGCGTTCGACGGCGGGGCGGCCAAGCCGATCGAGGCGGCGCTCTTGAAGGACGCGAATATCCGCATCCTCGGCTGGGCCTATAATTTCGGCGCGCGCAGCGTGCTGGCCAAGAAGGCGGTGAACACGCCCGAGGACCTGGCCGGCCTCAAGATCCGCACCCTGCCCAACCCGATCATCACCGAATGCCTGCGCCTGATGGGGGCCGCCGCGACCCCGCTGGCTTTCGGCGAGGTCTATACCGCGCTGCAGGCGGGCGTGCTCGACGGCCTCGAGCATGATCCGCCGACCATCCTCGCCAGCAAGTTCTTCGAGGCGGCGAAGTCCTATAGCCTGACCGAGCATAATTTCTCGCCGCTCGCGATCTATTTCAGCGATGCGACCTTCAAGCGCATGGATCCGAAACTGCGCGACGGCCTGCTGGATGCCGCAGCCAAGGCGGCGGCCGACACGCGGGCCCACGGCCTCGCGGTCGAGAAGGAGGCGCTGCAGGTCCTCGCCGACAAGGGCGTCACGGTCATCCATTGCGACAAGGAACCGTTCCGCAAGCGCGTGCTGCCGCAGACCGAGAGCTTCGTGAAGGCGCATCCCGAGGCGAAGCCGGTCGTGGATGCCATCCGCGCGACCCAGGCCTGAATGTCGATCTCCGCCCCCAGGATGGCCGCACGCAGCGTCTCGCTCGCAGCCCCGCTGGTGGCGATCACCGATGCGGTCGCAGCACTCATGCTGGCCGCGGACCTGGTCGTGGTCTGCGCGTCGGTCCTGTTGCGCTCCGTATTCAACGCGCCGGTCGAATGGGCCGACGACGTGGCCCGCGGGCTGATGGTGGGGTCGAGCTTCTTCGGGGCGGCGAGCGCGCTCGCCCGCGCCGAGAACCCCGGCGTCGCCTTCTTCGTCGACCGGCTGCCGCCCTATCCGCGCCGGCTCGTCGACGCGGTCGGCGTGCTGCTCGTCGTCGTCGTGTCGGCCGCGGTCGCGGTCGATGCGGTGCGGCTCGGCGCCTTCACCACGGGGCAGACGACCGGTTCGGGCCTGCCGCTCGAACTCACCTTCTACCCGATGAGCGTCGGCGCCATCTTCATGACGCTGTTCGCGCTCGACCTGTTCCGGCGCCGGCCGATGGCCGACATGGCGATCGGCTGCGCGATCCTGGCCGTGGTCGCGGCACTCTATCTCGGCTGGGACGCGCTCTCGCCGGATACGGTCCCCTCTTCCGGCACGCTGATGTTCCTGGGCTTCGTCGTCACGCTCGGCGGCGGCCTGCCGATCGGCTTCGCCCTGGCGCTCGCCGCGCTCCTGTTCATCTGGATCGAGGGCACGCTGCCCGGCGTGATCTTCGCGCAGCAGATGGCGCGCGGCATCGACAATTTCGTGCTGCTCGCCATCCCGTTCTTCATCCTGGTCGGCTATCTCATGGAGGCGAACGGCATGTCCGTGCGCCTGATCGAGCTGCTGCAGCGGCTGGTCGGCCGCATGCGCGGCGGCTTGAACGTCGTCATGGTCACCGCCATGGTGATGTTCTCCGGCATCTCCGGCTCCAAGATGGCGGACGTCGCGGCGGTCGGCTCCGTCCTGATCCCGGCGGCACGCCGCTCCGGCCAGAAGCCGGGCACCGCCGTGGCGCTGCTCGCCGCCTCGGCGGTGATGGCTGAGACCATCCCGCCCTGCATCAACCTCATCATCCTGGGCTTCGTCGCCAACCTGTCGATCGGCGGACTGTTCATGGCCGGGCTGCTGCCGGCCGGGCTGATGGCGCTGGTGCTGATCGCCGTCAGCGTGATCTTCGGCAAGAAGACGCCGCGGGCCGAGCTCGAGACCGGCCCGCGCCGCTCGCTCGCGAGCCTCTGGGGCGGCGGTGCTGCATCGCTCGGCCTGATCCTGATGATCTTCATCGGCTTCAAGAGCGGCTTCGCCACGGCCACCGAGATCTCGGCCTTCGCAGCACTCTATGCGATCGCCATCGGCGGGGTGGTGTTCCGCGAACTGGGGCCGCGGGCGGCGGCCCGCAGCTTCGTCGAGGCCGCGACCCGCTCGGGGCTGGTGCTGTTCATTGTCGCGGCCGCGCAAGCCCTCGCCTTCACGCTCACGCTCGAGCAGGTGCCCCACGCGGTCGGCGAGATGATGATCGCGCTCTCCCAGAGCGGTGGCATCTGGCTGTTCATGCTGCTGTCGATCGTCATCCTGATGCTGATGGGCTCGGTGCTCGAGGGTGCTGCCGCCCTCATCATCTTCGGCCCCCTCCTGGTGCCGGTCGCGACCCGGCTCGGCGTCGATCCGCTGCATTTCGGCGTGGTACTGGTGGTTTCCATGGGGATCGGCCTGTTCGCGCCGCCGCTTGGGCTCGGGCTCTATGGCGCCTGCCTGATCGGCAACGTGCCGATCGAGAGCACGGTCAAGCCGATCCTGGCCTATCTCGGCCTCCTGTTCCTGTGCCTGCTGGTCATCGCCTTCGTGCCGGCCATCAGCACGGCCCTGCCCCATGCCTTCGGCTATTGAGAAGAGATGATGCTGAAACTGCTCCTGACCCACACGCCCGAGATGCGGCGGCAATATTACGGTGAGCGCGCGCTCGCCGCCCTGCGCAATCTGGTCGAGGTGCGCCTGCACGAGGGCGACGAGGCGTTGAGCCCGGCGGATCTGGTCGCCGCCGCCCGGGACGTCGACCTCATCCTCGCCGACCGGCTGACGACGGGACCGGGTGAGATCTTCGCGCAGCTGCCGGCGCTGAAGGCGATCCTGCGCTGCGCCGTCGATATCCGGAACATCGACGTCGAGGCGGCATCGGCGGCCGGCGTGCTGGTCACCCGCGCCACCCCCGGCTTCGTCACCTCGGTCTGCGAACTGGCCATCGGCTATCTGGTCGACCTGTCCCGCAGCATCTCGCGCGCGACCGCGGACTATCAGGCGGGCCGGGTGCCGGAGGTCCAAATGGGCCGCCAATTGGCCAGCAGCACGCTCGGCATCGTCGGCTATGGCGCGATCGGACGTCAGCTGGCGCCGATCGCGCTCGCGCTCGGCATGAAGGTGCTGATCGCCGATCCCTATGCCCGAGTGGATGATGAGCGCATTGCCCAGGTGCCGTTCGAGGACCTGCTGGCCGGTTCCGACTATGTCGTGTGCCTGGCGGTCGCGACGGAGGAGACCGAGAACCTGATGGGCAAGGATGCCTTCGCGCGCATGAAGCCGTCGGCCTACTTCCTCAACCTGTCGCGCGGCAATCTGGTCGACGAGGCGGCGCTGGCGGCGGCACTTGCCGACGGCACCATCGCCGGGGCGGCGCTCGATGTCGGCCGCGCGCCGGACCAGATGCCGACACCGGCGATCGCCGGCCTGGCCAACGTCATCGCGACGCCGCACATCGGCGGACTAACCCCGCCGGCCATCGAACATCAGGCGTTCGACACGGTCGAACAGGTCGCGGCCCTGGCCCGGGGCGAGGTGCCTCACGGCGCGGTCAATCATGACCACTGGACCCGGCGCCTCACCGTCTGATCTGCCGGGAGAGCGCTCAGAGCGCCGAGCTGTTCAGGCTCTCGACCACGGCCGGCCGGTCGAGCCCGCCGACACGCGCGGCGGTTGCCAGCTGAACCACCCGCGCCCCGGTGTCGTGCCGCCGTTGCGCGCCGCCCAGGCGGGCCGCCAGCGCCCGGATCGTCCGGCTGCCGGTCGTCGTGCACAGGAAGGGCATCAGCCCGTGCACGAAGCACGCGCAACCGCCGATCACCATGGTGAGGCCGGTGCGTGACGCAAAGCGCAGATGCTCGAAATAGCTTTCGCCGACGGAGGCCGGATGTTCGGTGAAAAGACGCAGCATGCTCGCTCACCCGCTTGTCCAGGATTTACAGAAACGATCCCATGGTCCGGCGGATTTGTCTAGGCCACATCGAAAAATGTATAATAATTCCAAATAATTACATGATTATTATTGCCATTTTCCGATATCAACGACGCGAGCGCGCAGTTCCAATACCGAAGCCCGCCGGTTTTACGGCGTGCATTCGTCCATGGTCGCCCATCCACGACCGGAGAGGCGCGGGATTACGGAACCGGCTCTCGCCCGAGAGCCAAGAGCGTTAACCAAATGTTTGCTTGCCAACGTTTTTTGCGCACGCCATACATAAAGGCGAGCTTCACGAAAAACTCTATTTCGGATTGCAATGAACACGCCTGCCGTTTCCGTGACCGTGACCGAGCTGAGCGTGGCGCCCCCGCCGGCTTGGTTCGAGCCCTTGCTCAGCTATTGGGAACGGAAGCGGCCGGACAGCCGACTGCCGGCGCGCGCCGATCTCGATCCGGTCGATCTCAAGCCCATGCTCGGCTGGATCAGCCTGATCGATGTGCGGCCGACCGCGCCGCGCTTCTGTTTGAGGCTGCTCGGCAGCGGTCACCCGCCCCGCCCGTTCGGCCCGCGTCACGGCCAGGACATCTCCACGATGCAACCGGCCGCCTATCGCGACGCCGTCGCCGAGCAATATGAGACGACGATCAGGCGCCGGGCCCCCACCCTGCACGAGAATATCCTGAGATTCGGCGTCCATCGTTTCCGCTATCAGCGCATCGCCCTGCCGCTGGCCAAGGATCACGTGACGCCGGACATGCTGATGGTCGCCTCCCTGCTCGATCCGGCGGAGCACGGCCGCTTCTTCGCCGCCTACGCCCAGGCCGTGACCGCCCGGGGCTAGGAACAGCTACCCGTGACGGCGTAGAGCCTGAACTGCGGCAGTTCATAGAGCGGCGCCAGGCAGGACAGCGCCAAGGGCGGCAGCGGGCGGCGATCGACGATCGCCAGCGCGCCATATTGGCCCAGCACCGCCAGTGCCGCCTGACGCTGCGCCGCGTCGTTCCCGACCAGTCCGGCCCAGAGCCCGTCGGACTCCGAGCGTCGCGCCAGTTCGGCGAACTCCGGCGTCAGTGCCAACGGCTGCTGGCCCGCGTAGGTGAATTCGGTCGGCACGAACGCGTCGACCGCGATCACGGCATAGGTCGGCAAGTGCAGCAGCGGCAGATCGCCGGCCCCGACCGCGCCCGGTCCGCTCGCGACCGCCAGCCGGGTGCCGCGCGGCAATCGCTCGAGGGCGGCCAGGATCGGCCTATAGACCCGGTCGGCCCGGAGCCAGGCCTGCTCGACGACGAGGAGACGTACGACAAACAGGGCCAGGAGGGCCGCACCCACTGCGACGCCCGTGCGCCGCGACCACCCGACCGGCCGGCTCGCGGCGACCAGCAACAGGCACAGCATGACCGGCAGGCGATGATCGACGCCGCTGCCGCCCAGCAGGCGCGCCGGCATGACCAGATAGACCAGGGTCAGAACCGCCAGGGCATGGCCAAGGCGACGGTCGAGCGTCAGCCGGCGTCGCCAGAAGCCGATGCCCAAGGCCAGGACCACGAGCGCGAAGCACGCGACGTCGAACGACCGGCTGTAATCGTCGAACACGCTGAACAGCAGGTCGAACTTGCGCAGCGGATTGGCCCAGACGAGACCGCCGCCGTCACCCGGCCCGGGCCGCCAGGCCGCCAGCCACAACACGACCGGCGCCAGCAGCGGCAGCAGGATCGCACCCGCCGTCCGCGCGAGTGCGCGCCAGCGTCCGGCGGCGAGCGCCGACCAGAGCGCCGCCAGCTCGACCCCGCCGATCGCCAGGGCGAGCAGGCCGAAGGCGACCAGATGGCAGAAATAGGCGATGACCGCGGCGGCACCGACCGCCCAGCACCGCCGGACCGGACGATCGGCCAGTCCCAGCCACAGCGCCAGGCCGATCAACGCCACGCCGAGGCCCGCCAGGTAATTGACGAAGCCCCAGAGCAGAATGCGGTTGTACAGCAGCAGGAAGGCGGCAAGCGGCCAGAGCGACCAGGAACGCCAGGCGGCACGATGCACCAGCACCGCGCCCGCCGCCATCAGTGCCAGCGCGAGCCCGACGAAGCCGCGGCCGGCAAGGTCGAGCGGCAGGACCCGGGCCAGCCACGGCACGACGGCGTCCATCGCCAGGTTCGGCAGCAGGCTCCACCGGATCTCGTAGGCCCGCGCCAGATCCACGGACCGGCCCGCATCGAGCAGGATATGCATGCGGGCCAGATGGTTCGGATAATCGAGCAGCGGCGGCACGCGCACGCTCGCGAGCGGCACCAGCGCCAATGCGAGCAGCAGGACAAAGCCGGCCGCAACCCGGCGTCCGGTCGTCGTCCCCACATCGGTCATCCGGGCGTGCGGCGTTATTTGCGCTTCCAGGTCACCACCGAAGAGACGGCGTAATTCCATACGCTGCCGATCGCGGCGCCGGCGATGCCGGCCAGCCACCACGACGAGCTCTCGTTGTCGAACAGGTACTTGGCGACGCCGACGTTGCCGGCATAGCCGACGCCGCAGACGAGCGCGAACGAGACCAGGCCCTTGAGGAAATTCCAGCCCTTGAGGCGGCGGTCGCTGTAGGTCAGGAAATTGTTGAGCGTGAAGTTGCCGAGCATGGCGGTGCCCGCCGCCAGCCCTTGGGAAATCGCAAACGCCAGATGGCCGAGATTGAGCGCCAGCCACAGCACGGTCAGGTGCGCCAGCACGCCGATGCCGCCGACGATGCTGAACAGCACGAAGCGGACCGGGATATATGGACCGATCAGCTTGTCGGCGAGCAGCACGAGATATTCCCAGGCAACGAAGGCATCGAGCTTGCTTTCACCGGATTGGCGCAGGCGGAATTCATAGGGCAGTTCCTTGAGGCGAAGCGGCTTCGGCGAAGAAGCCAGCAGGTCGACCAGGATCTTGAAGCCGACCGCCGACATGTTCCGCACCGCCCGGTCGAAGGCGTCGCGCCGGATCATGAAGAACCCGCTCATCGGGTCGGCGATCTGCGCCCTCAGCACGAGCCGGCCGAGCCGGGTCGCAAGGCCGCTGATGCTGGCGCGCCGCTTGTCCCATTCGCCGACGCCGCCGCCATCGACATAGCGCGAGCCGACGACCAGATCGATCGGCTCGTCCCTGAGGCAGGCGATCATATCAGGCAGGATCGCCTCGTCATGCTGCAGATCGGCATCCATGACCGCGACATAAGGTGCCAGGCTGGCCTGGATGCCTTCGATACAGGCCGACGACAGGCCCCGGCGCCCGATGCGATGCAGGCAGCGCAACCGTCCGTCGGCGAGCGACAGGCGGCGCACCTCGTCACGCGTGCCGTCGGTTGAATCATCGTCGACGAAGATCGCTTCCCAGGCGATCCCGGCCAGCACCCGATCCAGGCGCTCGACGAGCGGCGCGATATTGCCCCGCTCGTTCATGGTCGGAATGACCAGGGTCAGTTCCGGAGCGGGCGCGAGGCTGCGGCCCGCTGCGGCGCGGCCTACCGAGGCGACAGATGATCTGACGTCGAACGCCATTCCCACTCCCAAAACCGTCATGGCGTAACGATCGCCGTTCCCGTAGGTATAGGCCGAAACGGTCCGGTTTCGCCACCACCGCAGCGTTTGACGCCGGAATCGGCCGGGCGAGCCCCCGGCGGCACCAATTGTGCGGCAGCGGGGATAACGGGAACTTAATTAGAACGCATCGTTGAAGCCGCCCGCCCGCTTTACGCGACGCTCCAGCCCATCGGGCTGTGGACCGGTGCCGGACGAAACCGGCCGATCCTAACGTTTCTGCCGATTCACGAGCCGGCCTTCCGGGCACTCGTGTACCAGATCGCGCACCAAGGCGGCCAGGCGAATTGACCGGGCGGAGGGCTGGCCTGCATCCACGCCCGGGCTCGCGGGCGGCGCATCTCTCCGCCCGAGCGCCTAACCCATCCGCAAACGGGCCTGCCAGTCCACCGCGGCGAATTCGCTCAGGTCGGTCATGAACCGCCGGCCGTCTTCCTCCTCGTAGATCCACAGGCGAAACCGATAGGCGACACCTTCGACGCTCATGGTGCCCTCATACTGGAAGGCCACGCCGCGATCCGCATAGCGCCAATGGTTGATCTGGTTGCAGGCGACGTCGACGATGCCGCTCAGGCCCGGCGCCAGGCGGCCCGCGGAGGCGTCGAGAAGCACCTGTTCGAGGCCGATCTTGAAGCGCTCGGCGAGATAGGTGTCTACGGCATCGGATGGGTCGGACATGGCGCCTCACGGGGGAGCGAGAGGCGGCCGATCCTATCAGCACTTCGGAACAAATCAAGAACGATAAAGCTCGGCATTGGCCCCTTGCCGATCGCGTACCTAGGCTGACCGATGCCCTGACCGACAGCCCCCGATCCAGGAGCCGACACGCCTGGTGCCTTGCCAGATCTCGAATGCCTCGCCGGCAAGAAATGTGCGAGCCGCCCATAGCGCTTCTTCATCGCAAGGCGCCGTCACTTCGATCCGCGATATGATGCGGTTCCGTGCGTCGAGGCGGTACACGCGGTAATCCGACATGCGCCGACACCCATACTTAAAGTTCGATTAAAATGCAAAACTCAACCATGCTTTATGGCGCCGCGCCGGAGAGAGTCAAGCGCCGAACGCCAGGATTTCTCCCGAGTCGCACCATTTTCCCCATATCGTCAGGGATGATGGCCCCAGGCTAGCCGGCCCGCTCGGGATATCGGAGGCCGCGCGTGTTCCAGGCCGAGCCGGCCGACGCAGCGGTTGCCGTCCCAAAGCTCCAGGAGGCGCTCCGGGAATAGTCGGACAGCCTGGCGGGCTGCCGCTTCGTCGCTCGCCGCGAGGAAATCGGCATGGAAGCATGCACGATCCCGCTGACTGAGGATATCGAGCCGAAATCGCTTCATGATGGAGCCCCCGATCGCGTGGCTGTACCGGCGAGTATGCGTCCTGGTCACGCCGGCCCAAATACGCAGAACGACTTATACTGAATCCGGCCCACGTGACTGTGGCGATGGTCACTCCGCAACTGCCGTGCCCCGAGAAGAACCGCGAACTTGTCGCTGGAGTATCGAGCGCTGGCTGTGACATAAAATTGACTTAAGTGCCGCGTTGGGGCCTGCCGAAACCCGCCGAACCGGCCCCGACGAAAGCGAACAACAAGCGCGGGCCACGATAGGCCGGATGACCCTCGACATTGTCGACCTTCCGATCCTCCGGTTCCTGACGAGCTTCGTCGGGAAGTCCCCGCTCTTCGACCACCTCGTCCATGCCGTGTCGCGCTACGACACGTTCAAGGGCGTCGTGATGATGTCGCTGCTCTGGCTCGCCTGGTTCTCCCGCCGCGCCACCGACCAGGAGGGCGACCGCGAGGATCGGCGCGCCGCGCTGACGCTGGTCTTGGCGGGAAGCGTCGCGACCGTGATCCTGTCACGCGTCCTGCAGCTGGTGCTGCATGTGCACCGGCGGCCGATCCTCGAAAATCTCGGCCTGAACTTTCCGGCATTCATGGAGCCTGAGTCGGTGAATGCCTGGAACTCGTTTCCGTCCGATCATTCGATGCTGTTCTTTTCGCTGTCCACTGGCCTCTGGATGGTCGACCGCCGGATCGGGCTGTTCGGTTTCTGCTGGTCGGCGATCGTCATCGACCTGCCCCGCCTCTATCTGGGCATCCACTATCCGAGCGACGTCATAGTCGGCGCGATCCTCGGCGTGCTGTGCATGAGGGGCTTCATGCGATTGCCGCTGCATGACGCGACAGACCGGGTGCTCGCCTGGGGCCGGACGCATCAGAGTGCGTTCTACTGGATCGCCTTCATGGTCACGGAACAGGTGGCGCACCTGTTCGACGATCTTCGGCGCCTGAGCTTCACCCTGCTCGGGCACATCGAGGGCTGAGGAACAGGGTGCCCGCTGCCGCTCAAGCGTGGCTTGATGCGACCTGGCGCGGACGCACCCATTGGGCGACGCCGGCGCACAGGATCAGCAAAAACCCGGTCACGAAGAACACCGCATGCAGCCCGACATGGACGCCGATCAGGCCGCCCAGGATCGGGCCGATCACCTGCCCGGAGAATTGCGCCGACTGCAGGTAACCGAGCGTCTTGCCGGAGTTGGCTTCATCGACCGAATGGCGGATCAGCTTGGCGATCGACGGCAGCAGGCCCGCGAGCGTCATGCCCATCAGTGCCCGCAATCCGGCCAGCTGCCACCAGCTCGTCACGAACGCCTGGGGCAGCATCACCAGGCCCGTGAGCAGCAAGCAGCCGACGATGACGCTCCAGCCGCCGATCCGATCCGCCAGGGCGCCCAGCCGGGCCGCGGTCAGGATGCTGCCGAATGCCGAGCAGGCCATGACGAGCCCGGCCGTTCGCGCCAGATGATCCTCGGGCACGCCAAGCTGCGAGATGTAGACCGTGATGATCGGCTCGATCGACATATTAGCGAGCAGGACCATCATCGCCGTCAGCAACAGCGCGATGATGATCAGGTAATTGGTTGGGGACGCCGGGGACGCCGCCGTGGCCGAGCGCTTTTTGACATCGGTGGCCGGCTGGAAGTCCTCGCGCACCACGAAGATGGTCAGGAGCGCCGCCACCGCGATGATCCCGCCGCCGGCAAAGAAGGTGCCGCGGATGCCGATCCAGGCGGGCAGAAACCCACCGACCAACGGCCCGACCAGATTGCCGGCCAAGGCGCCGGTCGACAGCAGCCCGAGGGCCCATCCCGCACGCTTGGGCGGCGCCTGGGTCCCGACCATCACGATCGAGGCCGACGCATATCCGCCGATCAACCCGGCGATCAGGCGCAGCGCCACAACCTCGGTCACACTATGGGCGAGGCCGATCAGCGACATCACGACCGCCATCCCGACCGCCGCACGAACCAGCATCGGCTTTCGCCCATACCGGTCCGCCAGCCGCCCCCAGATCGGGGCGGTGACCGCGGTGCCGAAGAAGGTGGCACCAAATGCAATGCCGGACCATTGGACGACCGCCGCTTGTGAGCCGACGCCCAGTTGCTGCACATAGAGCGGCAGGAACGGCAGCAACATGCTCAGGCTCACCAAGGTCGTGAACGAGCCAAACACGCAGACCGCCAGGTTTCGCCGCCAATAAGCCGAGTTGCGCTCGGCATAGCTGGCCTCGGAGGCGGCATCCATGGGCAGAGACGAAGGCTGCGGCGACCGTTCATCAAGCCGCTCAGAGCCCGGGACCAACCCGCTCGCATCCCCCATGGCGCTGCCCATCAGTCCCTCCATCCCGATTGAAACACGCGAGACGTGGGCACTCGAGGAGATCATTAAAAGTGATTTGATGTGATGCCGCTCATCTCATATTGAGATGTCACGGACGAACTCAGTCAATGCAGCGTCACGACCTGAGGCGCCACATCGCGGCATTGCCTAAAAGGAAGCTCGTTGGCGACCCGTCGTGAATAGCTACGGCGAGCCGGTCGCTCGACTTGCCAGGTTCGTCGCGCCCAGCGGTGAGTACTATTCAATCAGGCCGGTGCAATGGCCAAAAGGGTCGCTCCTATCAGAAAGGCCACCAGTTGGGCGGCATGAAGTGCCACCCGATGATCACCACGGCGGCCAGCAGGCCGAACACCCCGAAGACGATCAGCTCAAGAGCCCGCATGATCGAGCGGAATTGGGCGTCGGTCATTGCTCTTCCGGCCACTGGTAGCCGCACTCGCGGCAGACGTACCAGCGCTCCGTAAGCTCGCCCCGGACCATCGCCTCCGCAGTCGCGGCTGTGCGCTCAATGTGCTCGCTGCCGCATCTCTTGCACGGATCTTGGTCGTCAATGATCGGGAGCTTGGGTCCACCGGCAGTCATCAGTCCCTCCTTGGTTTCCGCTGAGCCTATGGCGTCGGCACGGTGAAACAAGCGAAAAAGCTCCAGGCGGTACAACCAGGGTTACGGGTGGTTTTCGCGTTTCGACTTGGGCCGATGGCCAAACGAAGATCGAGCAACGGTCACTGGATGGGAGGATCGAGTTTGACTTCGTATCGGTCCGGCGCACGCTCGGCCTGCCTGACGAGGACGTGGGGAGCGTGGGCCTGCACGGTTTTCCTTATCAGAGTCCGGGTCGGTTCATCGGCACGCATGCCAATTGTGATCGACCTCAGGACATCCCGAGGGATGAGTAGGAAGTCGTCGTCGGTCTTCACCGTCATGTCCGATTGGGCAAAGCCGCGCTCCTCCGCTATCAAGCGCCACTCGGCCTCATATGACCAATCCACCGACTTGGCGACGAGCGGCTCGTATCCAATCGTTGGAAGGTCATAGGTCGGATACTCCGCTCGATATTCGACCTTGGTTGACGCTCGAAACGGAAAGCCAGATGTGTCGAACTCCAGGCACAACCCGGTATGTGACTGGGCGTAGTGGCTCCACATGAGTTGGGAATCTGGCTTTTCCGCGAGACAGTATACCCGATATTGCTTGCAGATGGCCGCATACATCTGCCGCTCCATCTCCAATATGGCGGCTTCCAGCTTCGCAGGGTCGGATTGAAGGTTGAACGCAAGCAGAGCGCGTTTCGCTTCACTGGTCGACGGCTGGTGCTTGCGATGCATATCAGCGCACCAACGGACGACCCGCAGCCGTTCAGCGTCGTCGCCGGGGATCACATAGCGCAGGCGGCAATCCCAAGGATCGTTGAAATTGTCAGGGCGCGACAGCTTGACGGTACCTCTCGTGAGCAGGGTATCAAGGTACTCGGCGACGTATCGCTGGTAATGGAAAAGCCGTGGCGGCGGAGGCGGAGAGGTCACCATTAGAACTTTCTGACGACCTTCCGGCATCCACGATCTTTCGGACGCGACCAGTCGTGCGCCTTTTTGGGATCGTCACCGGCAACCATGAAATAGGAGCCGGTGACGCGATCTATCATGACCTGATTTGGCGGCATCCATGACGGGGACGCGCTGTCTTCGTCCGTGGGACCCCACAGCGTGAATGACGTTGGCGTCTCCGACTGGACGCGATAAGGCGTACCGTCGACCGTCGCCACGTGTCCGTCAATGTCGATGTTGTGGACCATATTGCCGTAGAACGGATCGTACCCTTCGCATCTAAGGATCGTCTCCGCCCTCACTGCAACGGATGCAAACAGCAGAGCCGTCAGCATCACGCTCGTGCTTCGCTTGATCGAAGATGCTATCGGCACTCAGGTCCCTCCGGTTCAGGACCGGAATAATACCACAACCGAAAATCGATTTGCGGCGACAGATCCTGCGCGAGGTCATCGGCCTTGCTCGGATCACGGTGCGCCGAAAGACGGCACCGGGTCCCTCTCTGGCCGCTTGGGCCAAGGGGATACCCAGTCCGATTTGTTACCCAGATGTTACCCCGCGAGGAAGGCGGCGGGCCTACATGGGGTAACAAATCATCGAAAAGCGAGAGAAAGATTGGTGCCGGATGCAGGATTTGAACCCGCGACCTTCGGTTTACAAAACCGCTGCACTACCACTGTGCTAATCCGGCTAACCATTTGGAAGTGCTGACTTATTCTTCCTGCTAGCGGACCGAGCGGGCCGCTTGCCACCGAGTTTGCTACCCGGCTTGTAGCTGTGTGATTACCGCGCCTCGAAACGCGGCGTCAAGCTTGGCTGCCGCATCTTCCTGCATGTTCTCCGTCGAGTGGCCAAGCCGCCCCTGAACGATCCTTGGATGGCGCTCCCGCGGCCATGAGCTGGTGGCTGACTGTGCCTCGGATCATGGGAGCGGATGGCCGGGGTATCCACACGTCGCTCCGGTAGTCCCGCAAGCCGCATGTCTGCTGCGCGCTGCCGCAAGGATCGTAAAGCCGGTTCGGGGAATTACCTAGGTACGCAGGCGATGGTTGCCCAGGAAGGCAGCGGCCAGTCGCCGACAGGAGTCCAAGGATGACCCGCCGTTCGCGCCTGATCGCCCAGTGTCTGATCCTCGGCCTCGCCGTCGCGCAGGGTCTCGACGTCATGTCGACGAATGCGGCGCTGGCGGCGACACCTGGTGCGTTCGAGGGCAACCCGGTGCAGGCCTTCCTGATGGCGCACCTGGGCAGCTACTGGTGGATCGAGAAGGCATTCCTCGCGGCGTTCTTCATCTACGTCGCCCTTACCCTCACCCGCATGAACAAGTGGACGTGGGCACTCTTGGCGACGTGCGCGAAGACCTATGCGATCGTCATCCTGTGCAACTTCTTCCATCTGATCTAGACGGCGGGACGCGTCTCGGCTGCGCCGTGGCATCCGCTTTTCCGATGACCCGGGCGTCATCGGGGCGCCTCCCCCAATAGGCCGAGAAACTGCCGGGCTCCGTACGGCTCGCCCGGCAGGTCGGCAACTCGGGAGAGGCTACGCCGCGGCTTTCGACTTTCCCTCGCGATGGACGAGATGATTGAGGTGCCAGACCTCAAGGGCGCTGCAGTCGCTGCACTCGGCCAGCATCTGGTGTCCCAAGTTGGTCGCTGCGACCGCTGTCGGCAATCGTACCGAATGGCGGCGCGTGACACCGCCGTCGACATCGAGAAAATGGAAACGATAGAGATGCACCGCCCGACTCCCTACTGTTAACGCAAAGGCTGCGTCGCGCGAATGACGACGCAAACTGCCTCATGAGTCACATGGGAGCGCCAGGACGGTTTTTTTAATGCCGTCATGGCTCAGAGTCGTGCTTATTCGTCTCAAAAATTGGTCGGATATTTCGCAAGCTGGATCTGGCGGCCTCACGCCGCGGCACGGGCCACGGCCTTGAGCACACCGTTCAGCCGGCCTTGAGCGTGCCCAGGTTGGGAAACAGCGCCGCCCCATGGGCGTGCAGCATCACCGCCATCAGGTCCCAGGGGGCGATCTTCGCCAGCCCCTGGACCTCGGCCGCCGTGAACAGGCCCTTGCCGGCGCCTTCGGTCTGCACCATCGCCGCGAATTCGGCCTCGGTGAATGGCACGGCGAAGAAATGCATGCGCCACAGCCGGTCGACCGGCTCGGTATTGAGGGCCAGGCCGGCGAGCGGCGTGACGATGCGGGCACGAAAGCCCAGCTCCTCCTCGAGCTCGCGCGCCATGCCTGCGGCCGGCGGCTCGCCCGGCTCCAGGCTGCCGCCGAACAGCGCCCAGTGGCCCGGCATATGGATGGTCGGCTTGTCGTCCCGGAGCTGCAGCAGGTAGCGGCCGTCCCAGCTCGTGAGCACGGCGGCGGCGACCTCCCGGTCGGGCTTGCGGGCGAGCGGAATATCGAGCGGAGCAGGCTGTGCCATGGGACCCATCCGGCGCGATGACGAGGGCTCTAAACGGCGAAGGCCGCAGAACCAGATCGATCCTGCGGCCTTCGTGCCTTTGTTCGGATGGTGGGCGTTGTAGGGCTCGAACCTACGACCCGCTGATTAAGAGTCAGCTGCTCTACCAACTGAGCTAAACGCCCCCCGAACCGAGGGCCGGGGATGTACCAAACACCGGCGGGCTTGTCGAGCAGATTACGATGCATAGGCGCCATCTGTCGATGGCGGGACGAAAGCCGTTGCATTGGCCCCCATCATCTGCCGACGGCAACGGCGCGCCATGGTAAAGCGGATGGTGCTATATATATTCATGATTCTGGCTGAAGGAGTTGAAGCCATGCGCGCAAGCGCCCTGGTTCTATCACTGGCGATTCTCGTCACGGCAGCCGCCCCGATAGCGGCCTATGCCGAAGACGACAGCCCGGCCGTCGAGCAAGCGAAGCGCGACGGCCAGGCGGTCGGGCAAGGCACGCGGGATACCGCCATCGCGGTCGGCGACGGCATCGAGCATACGGCCCACAAGGTTGGCGACGGTGTCGAGACCACCGCCCACAAGGTCGGCGATGGTGTCGACAGTACAGCCAACACGGTTGGGCACAGCATCGTCCACGCCGCGCACGTGGTCGGCGCCGGCTTTGAGTCGGCCTGGAACGCGCTGACCGGCAAGAACGAGCAGTCGAGGTAGGCGCGCGCGGGTCGCATTGCCGACGCGGGACGGCTCGGCTAGGCTCCGGGCGTTTCATCCTGCCGTTCCGGAGCGCCCCATGCCGCAGATTGCCATCGTCGTCGAATTCGAGACCCTGCCCGGCCAGCAGGCCGCATTCGAGGCGGTCATCCGCGAGCATGCCCGGCGAACCCGCACCGAGGAGCCGGGCTGCCTGCGCTTCGAAGTGCTGCAGGTGCTCGACGAGACCGGCGCCCGCGTGCCCAACAAGCTGATGGTCAATGAACTCTATGCCGATGCCGCCGCCGTCGCCGCCCATCGCGGCACCGCGCGCATCAAGGAGGTCGGCGCCGCCCTCGGCCCGCTGCTCGCCGGCCGGCGCCTGATCATGGCCGAGGTCGAGGCATGAAGCGTCTGGCACTCCTGATCGCGGCGACCGGCCTCGTCGCCGCGACACTGCCGGCGCTCGCCGCCGGACCGGGCGATGCGGCCATGCGCCGCTGGAAGCAGGCCGACGCCTGCGTCGCCGACGCCACCAAGAAGGTCCCGGACCATGATGCCGCGTCGCAGCGCAAGCGCGACACGCTCACCAACGACTGCATGAAGGCCCATGGCCTGCCGCCGTTGACCAACGTCGCCCCACCGGAAACGGCCCAGCCGGCGCCGGCGGCACCGACCGCGGCGCCGGCCACGACACCGCCCAAGCCTAATTGATCTCCGCCTGGTCCCGGACCCGCCGCCGTGCGCTTGTCCTGATCCTGGGTCTCGTCGGCCTGACGAGCGTGCTGCGCGGGCAAGCCGCCGACGAACAGGACCCGCACAAACTACCGGTCAAGGTGGTGGCCGACCGGCGCCTGCCGGTGACGGGCGCCGAGGGAACCGGCATCCTGCCGCTCTATGTCACTGGCGATTGGACCCGGCCCGAACCGGAGGTGACCCGCGCGATCCTGGTGTTCCACGGCCTGCTGCGCGATGCCGACGTCTACCTGAGGTCCGGCGAGGCGGCCCTGGCGGAAGCCGGCGATGCCGGACGCGGCACTCTGCTGGTCGTGCCGCAATTCCTGGCCGACCTCGATCTTCCCGCCCATGACCTGCCGGCCGACACGCTGCGCTGGAGCCGGGAGAGCTGGATGGCGGGCGAGCCGGCCCATGGCCCGGCCCCGGTCAGCTCGTTCGAGGCGATCGACGCGATCCTGACCCGCTTGGCCGACCGCACGCTGTTTCCCAATCTCACGACCGTCGTCGTCGCCGGCCACTCGGGCGGCGCCCAGGTCGTCCAGCGCTACGCGGTCGCGGGCAACGGCGAGGCGGCGCTGGCCGCCGAGGGCGTCCACGTCCTCTATGTCGTCGCCAACCCGTCCTCCTACGTCTATTTCAGCGCCGATCGCCCGACAGCGGAGGGCGGCACCGGCCCGTTCGCGGCCACCGCCTGCCCGGGCTTCAACGCCTGGAAATACGGCTTCGAGGCGCCGCCGCCCTATCTGGCGGGGACGAGCGCCGCGACGCTCGAGCGCCGCTACGTGTCGCGCGACGTGGTCTACCTGCTGGGAACCGCCGATACCAATCCGAACCACCCGGCGCTCGACAAGAGCTGCGCCGGCGAAGCGGAAGGCCCGTACCGCTTCGCCCGCGGCCATGCCTACTTCGCCTATCTCGAGGCGCGCCATCCGACCGGCCTCGCCCATCGCCTGTGGGAAGTCCCGGGCGTCGGCCACGACGGCGGCAAGATGCTCGGCTCGGCCTGCGGCCTGGCCGCCCTCTTCGACAAGCCGGGCTGCGGCAGCTAGGATGCTAGAAACGAGCGATCGCTGAACGGGATGGAGGGGTGAACGCCATGGCATCAGTTGCATTGGTCTCGATCTTGTGCCCCGACCAGGTCGGCCTCGTGTCGGCGATCGCCGACCATCTGTTTTCGGCGGGCGTGAACCTGCGCGACACGACCTTCGCCGCCATGGGCGCCGGGGCGGAGTTCACCTCCGTCTGCGAGCTGCCGGGTGGCCTCAGCGCCGAGGAGCTGCACGGCGGCCTCGCGCATGTCCCAGCACTGGCGGCGGCGGACATCCGCGTCATTCCCTATCCCTATAACCCGGTGCCGGGCTCGGTGGACAAGATCACCCACCGCATCGAGGTGAGCGGCGGCGATCAACTCGGCCTGATCGCCCGCCTGTCGGAGATCTTCACCCGCTACCGGGCGAACATCGTGCGCCTGGACGCGCAGAAACTGTCCGAGGCCGAGGGCGGGCGCTATGTGACACGCTTCGCCGTCTCGCTTCCGGCCGACCAGAGCGAGACGTGCCTGGCCGCCGTCACCAACACCGCCGGCACCCTGGGCCTGACGAGCCGGATCGACGAAGCGGCCGAGTGACGGTCACGTGATGATGCGGATCGGCCGGCGATGTCCGGCCGTTCAGCGCAGATGCTCGAAGAGATCGCGCCATTGCTCCGACACTTCGTCGAAGATGTGCCGTGCTTCGCGTTCGGTATGCGCACCCGCTTCCTGGATGAGCTCGAGCACACCCGCGTCGTCGAGCGCCACGCCGTGGCGGACCCCGTCATGCAGGCTGTAGTACTTGCCGGCGCGCCGCTCCACGACGGCAAACTGCGTGCCATTCGTGACCAGCAGATAATATTCCCGCTCGTCGAGAACCTTGATCATGCGCAGCCCTCCTGCGCGGCCAGAAACGAGATGATCCCTGCTTCCCCGCGCCCTTCCCCCCTCTCCGGCCCATCATAGCACCCGGGAGGCGGGACGTCGCAAAAACTGCCGGGTCAATCGTCAGCCGGCCAGCACCTGCTCGTAGGTCCGCAGCATGCCGGCCTGGACGTGGGCGTCGGCGAATTCGGCGAGCGCCTTGGCGCGGGCCGCCTCGCCCATGCGCCGGCGGAGCTCCGGATCGGCGGCCAGCCGCTTCAGTCGGTCCGCCACCGCGGCATCATCGTCGACCGGCACCAGAAAGCCGGTAATGCCATCGACCAGCGCCTCGCGGCATCCCGGCATGTCGGTCGTGACCACCGGCCGCGCGCAGGAT
>Ga0070730_10000082_pt1 | contig 122766 bp, 136 predicted proteins | sample Coa_R1_3_FD_66447 | JGI IMG/M metagenome (GOLD analysis project Ga0070730, IMG submission 66447) | Surface soil microbial communities from Centralia Pennsylvania, which are recovering from an underground coalmine fire - Coalmine... | ecosystem: Environmental > Terrestrial > Soil >... | reverse complement strand
GCGGTGCTCGACCACCATGCGCACCGCCCGTTCGCGTAACTCGGCAGGGTACCTGGTCACCTTTGCCATTGCTCCGTCCTCTCAAAGTCCGGAGCCTCCAGGATACCCGGGGCGGTTCATAGCGATGGTGAAGCTCACGCTGCTCGGCACCGGGGCGCCGCTGCCCGATCCCGCCCGCCGCGGTCCCTCACAGGTGATCGAGAGCGGCGGCGAGCTGCTGCTGATCGACTGCGGCAGCGGCGTGGCGCAGCGGCTGGTGGAGGCCGGCTACGGGCGCAGCAGGGGCGGCCGCGTGCAGCCGCCCCTGCGCCGCATCGCGATCACGCACCTGCACTCCGACCACGTCACCGGGCTGCCCGATCTGCTCTGGGCCGGCTGGGTGATGCGTTGGTGGGACGAGCCGCCGGCGATCGCCGGTCCGCCCGGCACGGCGGCGCTGCTGGAGCACCTGCTCGCCGCCTTCTCCTACGACATCGCCGTGCGCATGCAGGGCGAGCGGCTGCGGCGCGACTGGCTCGTGCCGCCCGTCGCGGAGATCGATGAGGGCTGGCAGGAGGAGCGCGACGCCGGCCGCCTCACCGCCTTCCGCGTCAACCACGAGCCGGTGGACGAAGCGTTCGGTTTCCGCCTGGACGCGGACGGCGCCGCCGTCGTCGTCTCCGGCGACACGCGGCCCTCGGAGAACCTGGTGCGCCACGCGCAGGGCGCCGATCTGCTCGTGCACGAGGTCTACTGGGGCCGCGGCGCGGCGCGGCTGCGTGAGGGCGCGGCCGACGCGGACGCCCTGGCGCGGCGCCGCACAATCGACTGGTACCACACCTCGTCCGAAGACGTGGGCCAGGTCGCGGCGCGGGCCGAGGCGCGGCAGCTCGTGCTCAGCCACCTGCTGCTGCGCGGCGGCACGCCCGCCGACGTGCTGGCCGACCTGGCGCCGCACTATCCGCGGCCGGCGGTGGTCGGCGAAGACCTGATGCGCTTCGAGATCGGCGCGCGGCCACGCTGAACACTCCAGGCTTGCGTGCAGGCGCACCCGGCGCAAGATCTTGCGGGGAAGCACCGTCTCTTGATGGTGGCGTGGCGGAAGCGACCGGCGCGGCGGCGCGCCTCGCGCAGCGTTCGTCACGCCCACACCGGCACACCGCGTGGCACAAAGAAGCTGCCACGGGCAAGGAGAGAGATCGTGGAGATTCAGCGGATGCGCGGCGCCGGCATCGGCGTCGCGGCACTGGTGCTGGGGGCGGCGGCCCTTGCCGGCAGCAGCGGGGGCACGGCTCGGGCGGACACACCCGCGACGCCGGCGATCACGGTGCAGGGCATCGGCGTGGTCAGCGCCGCGCCGGATACGGCCATCCTCCAGATCGGCGCCGACGTGCAGGCCGCCACCGTGGCCGATGCCCGTGCGCAGGCGGCCGGCGCGGCCGGGGCGATCATCGCCGCGGCGAAGGCGGACGGCGTGGCCGACGCCGACGTGCAGACGGCGCAGTTTTCGATCCAGCCGCAGTACGACAACCGCAACGGCCACCAGACGCTCACCGGCTACGCGGTTGAGAACCTGGTGCAGATCAAGGTGCGGGCGCTCGACAGCGTCGGCAAAGTCATCGACGACGCCGTGGCGGCCGGCGGCAACGCCACGATCGTGCGCGGCATCAGCTTCACCATCGAGGACACCACCGCCCTGGCGCAGCAGGCGCGGCAGCTCGCCGTGCAGGATGCGAAGGCGAAGGCGGACCAGTACGCGGCCGCCGCTGGTGTCAGCGTCGGACGGCCGATCGCGATCACCGAGGAGAGCGCGCCGCAGCCACGGGCGCTGGCGCCAGTCGCCTCGCTGGCCGCGCCCGGCGCGGCCGCGCCCACGCCGGTGGCGCCGGGCACGCTGGACGTGCGCGTGACGGTGACGATCGCCTACGCGATCCAGTAGGCGCGGCGGCCTCACCCCCTGGCCCCTCTGCTTGGCCTCCCATCGCGCGGAGCGCAATTTCAGGCAATTTCAGATGGAGAGGGGGTGAGCGACTGCTGCGGAACGCGCTAGCCCGATCCCAACCATTCCGGCGCTGCTGCTGCCCGCGGCCACGGCAGCGGCGCCGGCAGCGTAGGCACGGGGGATGAGGGCCCTGCGATGCCATTGCGGATCGCGTAGGCGGTGGCGGCAGCGCGGGCGATCGGCCCCCGCACCTCCAGCTTTTCGTAGATGCTGCCGATGTGACGCTCGACGGTGCGCACGCTCAGCCCCAGCACGCGGGCGATCTGCTGGTTGGTCTGCCCCGTGGCGATCAGGCCCAGCACCTCGCTCTCGCGGGTTGTGAGGATGTTGCGCTGGTTACGAGGCGCGGGCGCGCGTCCCTGCTCACGATCGGCGAGCAGGGTCCGCCTCGGCGCGCTCCAGCAGGCAACACCCGAATTCGTGTCGATCGCCGGCGCGTCTTCGAGCAGCGGGTGTGCCTGTGCGAGGCCACGCCGCCGCCGGCGGCTCATCAGCATGTCGGCAGGCATGCGGCAGGTATGCGCGGGCCATGAGCGGGCGCCGATCCGCTGTTCCAACATGAACTCCTCCTCCACCGGTCTCTCCGCCTCCTGCCAGCGCTTGAGCCGGCCCGCCGGCAGGCCAGGATCGGGCGCCGCCGCGCCATGCGCAGGCGACCTGTTCGGATCGGCAGTTCGTCGCCCGCGCCTTGTGGATATAAACGTGCGGCCGGGAGAGATTCGTGCGGCGCCGGGGAGAAAAGGTTGCTAACCGTTGCGGTCACGCCATGCGGCCGCATGCTCCGCCGTGCTCAGGTTGACAACCGTGACCGAGTAATAAATACTACTCGTGTGGGATTTGCACCCCAACGGCTACGAGGAGCCCGTGCCATGCGCATCGCCACCGGCAGTCTCTGGAGGCAGCGGCGGTTCCGCACCTTATGGGCGGCCTACAGCGTCTCGATGGTCGGCTCACAGGTGACGCTGCTGGCGCTGCCGCTCACGGCGGTGCTGGCGCTGCATGCCTCGGCGGCGCAGATGGGCCTGCTCACCGCCGCCGGCGCCGCACCGCACCTGTTCGTCTCCCTGTTCGCCGGCGTGTTCGTCGATCGCCGCCGCCGCCGGCCAATCATGGTCGCCGCCGACGCGGGGCGTGCCGCGCTGCTGCTCTCGGTGCCCGCGACGGCCGCGCTCGGCGCCCTCAGCCTGGGCCAGCTCTACGGCGTGGCGTTGCTGACGGAGACGCTGTCGGTCTTTTACACGGTCGCCTCGTCCTCGCTGCTGCCGGCGCTGGCGGGGCGCGAGCGGCTGCTGGAGGCCAACGGCAAGCTGACCGCCAGCTTCTCGGCGGCGCAGGTGGGCGGGCCGGGGCTGGCCGGCGTGCTGATTCAGCTCGTCACGGCGCCGTTCGCGATCGTGGCCGACGCCGGCTCGTTCGTCTTCTCCGCGCTCAGCCTGGGCTTCGGCCTGCGCGGCGTCGAGCCGGCGGCCGTGCGACGCGAGGGCGGCGCGTCCGTCTGGCGCGAGATCGGCGCCGGGCTGCGCTTCGTGCTGGGCAATCCGCTGCTGCGCGCCACCGCCTGCTTCACCAGCACGCTGAACTTCTGGCACACGGTGATCTTCACCGTGCTGGTGCTGTACGCCACGAACGAGCTGGGCATTGGCCCGGCGCTGCTGGGCCTGATCCTGGCCACGGGCGCGGTCGGAGCGCTGGGCGGGGCGCTGCTGGCCGGCCGCATCGCCCGGCGCATCGGCGTGGGCAAGGCAACGGCCTGGGGCGGCACGATCACGGCACTCGCCTGCCTCTGCTATCCGCTGGCCGGCGGTCCGCGGCCGCTCGCGGTGGCCGTGCTGCTGGCGGGCGAGCTGCTGACGGGCTTCGCCGTGGTCAATTTGGACATCAACCAGGTGAGCCTGCGCCAGGCGCTGACGCCGGAGCGGATGCTGGGCCGCACGGGCGCCAGCGGCCGTTTCATCACCTGGGGCGTGCGCCCGTTCGGGGCGCTGCTGGCGGGCTGGCTGGGCACGGCCTTCGGGCTGCGGGCCACGCTGGCGATCGGCGCGGGCGGCGGGCTGCTGGCCGTGCTCTGGCTCTGGCTCTCGCCGCTGCCGGCGCTGCGCATCCTGCCCGCCGAGCCACTGGCCGCGGCGCCGACCGCGGAGCGTGTCGCCTCGCCGGCGGCGTAGCGGCTCACGCGCCGCCTCCCTACCGCCACGACGGCGGAGTCGAGGGTCTTCTCATTGTTCGGGCCGCGGCGGCCGTCGCCAGCCGCCGCCGTCCGCAGACAGCCCACGGTGGATCGGTCGGGGCCATTCGTGAACGGACCGTCGCGTGCGCGAGCGGCCGCGCGCCGGCGTATCAGGGCGCTGGCGAACGAAGAGACCCTGGGCAGGGGCCGGTTTGCGATCTGCAGCTGTATCGCGCTGTGCTACGCTCGCTGGCGCAGCGCCGCGGCCGGGCGCCTGCACGAAACCTGCACGGAGGGCGCGCGTGACCGTCTTCCTCTTCTTCGGCCACCCCGGCGCCGGCAAGACGACGCTCTGCCGGCGCTTCGGCGAGCTGCACGGCATCGCCGCGCTCGACACGGACGGCTTCATGCTGCCCGAGGAGATCGCGGCTGTGCAGCATGGCCGCTACACGCAGGCGATGCGTTTGGCCAACATCGCGCGCTACGGCGCCCACGTGCGCGCCGACCCCGCCTGCCGCCCGCATGTGGCGCTGGCCGACGGCCTGCCCAACAACGCGGCGCGGCGCTTCGCCCTGGCGCAGTTTGCGCCGGGTGCGGCCGTGCTGGTACTCGTGCGCACCGAGCGCACGCTCTGGGAGCAGCGCCTCGCCAACCGCGCCGGCAACGTGGTCGAGATCGGCGTGCGCGAGGCCGACGCCTACATCGCCGCGCACTGGCAGGAGCCGGCGCCGGACCTCGCGCTCGAGACGATCGAGAACGTGCAGGACACGGGCGAAGTCGACGCACAACTCGCCGATCTCTGGCTGCGGCGAGCGGGGGACAGGGGATAGGGTTTGAGGAACGAGGAACGAGGAAACAGAGTACAGGAAATAGAACATAGGAACGAGAAACGAGGAACGGGGCCGCGGAACCCCCATTTCCTCTTTCCTTCATCCTCTTCCCTCGTCCCTATTCCCTACCCCCTGCCCCCTCGGCTACCATAGCTTGCAGCCGCCCCGCAGGCGCCGCCGCCGGGCATGAGCGTCTGCGGGGCCTTCTGCTGTCCCGGCAGCGGCGCAACGAACGCCGTTCGAGCGGACACCCAGCGGGAATGGAGACTGAGGCAGTGCCCAAGCGTACCTATCAACCCAAACGCATTCCGCGCAAGCGGGAACACGGCTTCATGAAGCGCATGAGCACGCGCAACGGCCGCAACGTGCTCAAGCGGCGGCGGCTGCAGGGACGCCGGCGGCTCACCGTCGTCTAGCCGGACGCGGGCAAGCGGCGGGCAGCGGGCAGCGAGCAGCGGACAGCGAGCAGCGAGCAATGAAGCGCGAGCAGCGGCTGCGGCGAGCCGCCGACTTCACCGCCGTGCACCGTCGCGGCCGCGGCGTGAGCGGCCCGGCGCTGGCGCTGCGCAGCCTGCACACCGGTGCCTCGCTTTCGCGCGTCGGCTTCGCCGTGGGCAAGCGCGTCGGCGGCGCCGTGGTGCGCAACCGCATCAAGCGCCGGCTGCGCGCGATCGTGGCCTCGCTGCCGCTGGCGCCGGGCCGCGACCTCGTGATCAGCGCCCGCCCAGCCGCTGCCGCCCGCGATTACCGGGCGCTGCGTGCCGAGCTCTGCGCCTTGCTGCAGCGGGCGCGGCTGCTGCTGGATGAGAGCGAGGTGGAGACCGCACCCGCGGCGCAGTCCCCGCCAATCGCTCAATCCGGCGAGCGCCGCCCGGCCGGCGAAGGCCCGCAGCCGTGAACAGCGGGCGCTACTGTACACTGAGAGATAGATCGCCGCGACGGTTGCGGCGCTGAAGCATGGCCGGCGCACGGCTTGATGGGCGCGATCAGTCATGAAGCCTCTGCTGCTCGCGACGATTCGGTTCTACCAGCGGCGCGTCTCGCCGGGGCTGGGCACGGCCTGCCGCTTCGAGCCGAGCTGCTCGCGCTACGCCTACGAGGCGATCGAGCGCTACGGCGCCCTGCATGGAGGCTGGCTGGCGGCGCGACGGCTCGGGCGCTGCGTGCCCTGGCGGCCTGGCGGCTACGATCCGGTGCCCGGCCCCGCGGCCGGCGGCGACGGCGTGAAGCACGCGTCGTGAGCGATCACGCAGCGATACTCGATAATAGTCAGCACAGGGCCGGCGGCGGTGCGCCCCCGCAGTAGAAACGGATGGTCGATGCTCCCCCTTCGCCGCTCGCTGCTCCTGATCGCGCCCGCCGTCTTCCTCGGCCTGCTGGCGATCGGCTGCACCAGCCTCGCGCAGCCGCAGGGCTGGGCCGCGCCGGTCGTCACTGATGCGGGCTACCTCACCAGCCTGCACCACGGCAAGCTGGAGCTGGTGGACAAGACGACGAAGGCGATCACCTGGGAGTTTCCCCCCGCCGCCGACACCAACCTGCCGGTCGCGTACCGCCAGACCAAGCTCAACGGCATCTACGGCACGCCGGCCGTCTCGGGCGAGACGGTGATCGTCGGCGCCTACAACGGCAAGGTCTACGCGCTGAAGCTCGCCGACGGCACGCCGATCTGGCCGAAGCCGGTCGATACGGGCGAGTCGATCGTCGGCAACGTGGCGATCGACAACGGCGTCGCCTACGTGGGCAACTCCGCCGGCCAGCTCTACGCAATCAAAGTGGCCGACGGCTCGCTCGCCTGGAACAAGCCCTTCAAGGCGGGCGACCGCATCTGGTCGGCGCCGGTGATCGACAACGGCGTGATCTACGTCACCTCGATGGACCGGCACGTCTACGCGATCCGCGCAGAGAACGGCGCCGAGATCTGGAAGAACGGCGACTCCGGCGGCGCCATCACCTCGACGCCCTCGCTGGACGGCGGCCACCTCTACTTCGGCGCCTTCGACAAGCATCTCTACGCCCTGGACACGCAGCAGAACGGCCGCAAACTCTGGCAGAGCAGCCCCGGTGCCGATAACTGGCTCTGGGGCCACCCGCTGGTGCAGAACGGCATGGTCTACACCGGCAGCCTGGCGGGCACGGTCTACGGCGTGAGCGCCGCGGACGGCAAAGTACAATGGCAGCAGAAGCTGGGCACCTCGATTCGCGGCCGCCCGGCGCTGGCGCAAGGCGTGCTGGTCGTGGCCGACCGCAACGGGCGCGTCGAAGGCTACGACCCGGCCAGCGGCGCGCCGAAGTGGGCGAGGCCGCTCGAGTTGGCCTCGCACGCGCTCGGCGATCTGGTGGCGCAAAGCGACGGCAGCGTGCTGGTGCAGACCGACGGCGGCACGAACGGCACGCGGCTGGTCAGCATCGACCCGCTCGCCGGCACGGCCACGGACGTGGTGAGGCCGTGAGCGGGCGCATGGGTACGGCGCAGACCGGGCGCACGCAGCAACCTGAGAAAGTAGGACGTCCGTGCTCGAAGTGATCAGCTTCGTCTGGAACCAGATCCTGATCACGCCCTCCACGAACCTGATCGTGGTGCTGGACCGCCTGTTTTTCGGCAGCTACGGCCTGGCGATCATCGCCTTCACGCTGCTGCTGCGCGCCGTCACGCTGCCGCTGACGATGAAGCAGATCCAGAGCTCGAAGAAGATGCAGACGCTGCAGCCGAAGCTGCAGGAGATCCAGAAGAAGTACAGCGACCCCAAGCGCCGCTCCGAAGAGACGATGCGGCTCTACAAAGAGGAGGGCGTGAACCCCGCCGGCTGCCTGGTGCCGACGCTGATCCAGTTCCCGATCTGGATCGCGCTGTACGACGTGATCAAGACCACGCTGGGCAGCACGCCGGAGAGCCTGATCACGCTCTCGCACACGCTCTATCCCTGGGGCTTCATCCAGCACGCCGTGCCGCTCACCAGCCACTTCCTCTGGCTGAACCTGGCCACCGGCGACAAAACGTTCATCATGCCGGTGCTCGTCTTCGTCACGATGTGGGTGCAGCAGAAGCTGACCATGACCGCGCAGACGATGACGGCCAACTCGCAGACGGCGCAGACCAACCAGTTGATGCTCTGGTTCATGCCGCTGCTCTTCGCCTGGTTCTCGATCTCCGTGCCCAGCGGCCTGGCGATCTACTGGGTGGTGACGAACCTCGCCGGCATCGCGCTGAACTACCACGTCTTCGAGTGGTATAACAAGCCCGTCTCCGAGATGCTGGGACTGGAGAGCTTCAGCCTCAGCGGCATCAAGAACCTGCTGCTGCCCTCGCCGCAGCCGCGCAACCGGCGCCCCGCCGGCAACCGCCCGCAGCCCCGCCGCACGCAGCGCGAGACGAGCACGGACCGTGACGGCGGCGATCCCACCGACCTGCTCGCCGGCGCCCTGGACGAACCGCGGAGCAACGCACAGCGCAACGGTCAGAACGGCCGCGCTGGTCAGGCACGCCGCCGCGGCGGCGTGCCGCCCAAACTGCAACCGAAAGCGCCCCCTGTGACGCGCCCGGCGCCCGCGCCGCGCCGCACCGGCCGGCTGGACAGCGACCCGGCGGCCCGCAACGGGGGGGCAGAAACGAGGTCCGAAGATGGCAGAGACACCTGACCCGACGGAACGGGGGCAGGGCGCGATCGAAGCAAGCGGCCGTAACGTGGAGGAAGCGATCCGCCGCGGTCTCGCCGATCTGGGCATCGACCGCGAGCAGGCCGAGATCGAGGTGCTGAGCGAGGGCCGCCCCGGCATTCTTGGCGTCGGCGCCCAGCCGGCGCGCGTCCGCATCGCCGCGCCGGCGAAACCGCAAGCGCAGGCGCCGCGGCAACCTGCCGCCCCGCCGGCCGCCCCTTTCCCGGAAGAAGAGCCGGAGGCGCCGGCCTCCCCACCGGCACGTCCACGGCGCACGCCGCGCGCGACGGCGAAAGCCGCGTCTGCACCGGCAGGCGATGCGCCCGAGGCGCCGCTTGACGATGCATTTGTCAAACAGGGCGCGGACACGCCGCGGCAGGCGCTCGCACTCGATGCCGACCTGATCATCGAATCGGCGGTAGATGCGCTGGAGACGCTGCTCTCGCTGATGGACGTCGATGCCGAGGTGGCAGCGCGCGAGCCGGTGACACCGGGCGACGGCGCCGGCATGATCACGGCCGTGCTGGATGTGACCGGCGTGGACGACGAGGAGCAGGGGCTGATTATCGGCCGGCGCGGCGAGACGCTGGCGGCGCTGCAGTACCTGCTCAACCTGATCGTCAATCACCAGACGCGCTCGCACAGCCTCTTCGGCGTCGACGTGGAGGGCTACCGGCGGCGGCGGGAGACGGCGCTGGGCGACCTGGCCCGGCGCGTGGCCGAGCGCGTGCGCCAGAACGGCCAGGCGATGACGCTGGAGCCGATGCCGCCCGCCGAGCGCCGCATCGTGCACCTGGCGCTCTCCGAAGACCCGGACGTGGAGACGATCAGCATCGGCGAGGGCGAGGCGCGCAAAGTCGCGATCACACCGAAGCGCTAAGGCGATGCCCGCCTGCGCGCCGCAGTTCCTCGTGATCGGCCACATCACCCGCGACCGCGTGGCCGGCAAGGAACGCCCCGGCGGCACGGCCGGCTACGCCGCGGCCGTGGCGGCACGGCTGGGCGTGCCCACGGCCGTGCTCACCAGCGCCGCCGCTGACCTGGAGCTGCCGGCCGAGCTGGCCGGCGTGCAGATCGAGCGGCTGCCCGCGGCGCAAACCACCGTCATGGAGCACGTCTGGCACGGACGCGACCGCGAGCAGTTCGTGCGCGCGCGCGCCGCGGCGCTGGGGCCGGAGTCGGTGCCGGCCGCGCTGCGCGACGTGCCCGTGGTGCTGTTCGGCGCCGTCACGGGCGAAGTCGCCGCGGCATTGCCCGGCGCCTTTCCGCGGGCGCTGCGCGGCGCCACGCTGCAGGGCTGGCTGCGCCGCATCGGGGCCGACGAGCGCGTGGAGGCGGTGGCGCTGCACGAGAGCGAGATCGAGCGGGTGCTCGCCGATCTCGACGCCGCGTTTCTCAGCGAGGAGGACCTCGGCGCGCCGTTCGCGGCGCTGCGGCCGCTGCTCGACGGTTGGGCGCGGCGGCTGCGTGTGCTGGCCGTGACGCGCGGCGATCTCGGCTCGCTGATTGCCGTGGACGGCGCCTGGCACGAGATCGGCGTCTTCCCCGCGAGCGAGGTCGAGGGCACGGGCGCGGGCGATGCCTTCGCCGCCGCCTTCCTGATCCGCTACCATGAACTGGCAGCCGGCGCCGAAGCGCAGTTCGCGGCGATCGCGGAGGCCGCCCGCTTCGCCGCGGCGACCGCGAGCTTCGTGGTCGAGGCGTACGGCGTGGCCGGGGCGCCGTCGCGGGCACAGATCGAAGCTCGGCTCGCCGCCTGCCCGGACGTGCGGCTGCGGCCGCTCTGACGTCCGTGGCCGCGCGGCCCGACATAGGACGATCGAGCGGCCGTGTCTTCGGGCCGAGGAGCGACGCACCCCGCATGGCAGACGTGATCGCCCTGGCCAATCAGAAGGGCGGCGTGGGCAAGACCACGACGGCGATCAACCTCGGCGCCTGCCTGGCGCGGCGCGGCCAGCGTGTGCTGCTCGTCGATGTCGATCCGCAGGCCAACGCCACCAGCGGCCTGGGCGGCGCCGCCGAGCACGGCAGCCTCTACGACGCGCTCGGCGGCGCGGCGCGGCTGGACGATCTGATCGTGCCCAGCAGCGAGCCGGGCCTCGCACTCGTGCCCTCTTCGCCCGAGCTGGCCGGCGCCGAGGTCGAGCTGGTCGAGGCCGAGCGCCGTGAGTTCGTGCTGCGCGAGCTGCTGCAGCCGTTGCGCCCGCACTGGGACTTCATCCTGCTCGACTGCCCGCCCTCGCTGGGGCTGCTCACCGTCAACGCGCTGACCGCCGCCGACGCCGTGGTGATTCCCGTGCAGTGCGAGTACCTGGCGCTGGAAGGGCTCGGTCACCTCGCCGCCACGCTCGAACGGGTGCGGCACACACTCAACGGCTCGCTGCGCCTCGAAGGGCTGGTGATGACGATGTTCGACCCGCGCACCACGCTGGCGCAGCAGGTCGTGGCCGAAGTGCGCGGGCACTTCGCGCAGACCTTCCGTACCGTGGTGCCGCGCAGCGTGCGCCTTTCCGAAGCGCCCTCGCACGGCCTCTCGATCGTGGCCTACGCGCCGCACTCGGCCGGCGCCGCGGCCTATACCGGCCTCGCCGACGAGCTGCTGGCCCGCAGGGTCGCCTCGTGAGCCGGCCGGGAGATGAAGAGAGCGGCGTGCGACCGGCGGTGCGCGGACGCGGGCTGGGCCGCGGGCTCGGCGCCTTGATTCCTTCCACGCCGGCCGCCGGCATGTCGTCTGCCGCGGAAACGAGCGGCGCGGCCGCGCCGCGCGGCGCCGTCGCCGTGGACATCGATCTGATCGCGCCCAACCCGCGCCAGCCGCGCTCCGCCATCGACCCGGAGACGCTCGGCGACCTGGCGGAGAGCATCCGCCAGCACGGTGTCTTGCAGCCGTTAGTCGTGAGCCGGCGTGAGCAGGCCGGCGGCGGCGTCAGCTACCAGCTCATCGCCGGCGAGCGGCGGCTGCACGCGGCACGCGCCGCCGGCCTTGCGCGCGTGCCCGTGGTGGTGCGCGAGGCGACGCCGCAGGAGCAGCTCGAGCTGGCGCTGGTGGAGAACATTCAGCGCGCCGATCTGAACCCGCTGGAGGAGGCGCTGGCCTTTCAGCGGCTGGGCGCAGAATTCGGCCTGACGCAGGAAGCGCTGGCGCGGCGGCTGGGCCGCAGCCGTGCCGCGGTGGCGAACACGCTGCGCCTGCTGGGCCTTGCAGACGAGATCAAGCAAAGCCTGGCCGCGGGCGAGATCAGCGAAGGCCACGCCCGCGCCCTGCTGGGCCTGAGCGACCCGGCACAGCGGCGGCAGCTCTGGCAGCAGATCGCGGCGCACGGCCTCTCCGTGCGCCAGACCGAAGTGCTGGTGCGCCGCCTGCGCGAGCGGCAGCCGGCGAAGGCGCGGAAGGCGCCGCGCGGCGGCGACCCGGAGCTCGCGCACTGGGCCGAGCGGCTGCAAAGCGCGCTGGGCACGGCCGTGCAGATCGAACGCGGCCGGCGCGGCGGTCGGGTCGTGATCCAGTTCTACAGCGACGAGGAGCTGACCGGGCTGCTCGAGGCTCTGCTGGGGGATACAGATCCGTAGGGGCGCACGGCGTGCGCCCGTCGCGCCGCCAGGCACGACGCCCGACGCCGCGCCGATCAGCCCCGAAGTGAGGAGACGACGATGGCCGTTGCCGACCGCCTGCGCGAACTGAACGTGAGCTTGCCGCCCACGCCGAAACCGCTCGCCTCCTATATTCCCGCCGTGCAAACGGGCAACCTGCTGATCGTGTCCGGCCAGGTGCCGATCGAGGACGGCCGCGTGCTGCATCCCGGCAAGCTCGGCGCCGAGCTCTCGATCGAGCAGGGGCAGGAGGCGGCGCGGCTCTGCGTGCTCAACGCCCTGGCCGCGGCGCAGCAAGCGCTCGGCTCGCTGGAGCGGGTGCGGCGTGTGCTGCGGGTGGCGGGCTACGTCGCCAGCGCCGCCGGTTTCACGCAGCAGCCGGCGGTGATCAACGGAGCCAGCGATCTGCTGGCCGAGATCTTCGGCGAGGCGGGGCGCCACGCCCGCGTGGCCCTGGGCACGAACGAGCTGCCGCTGGGCTGCGCCGTCGAGATCGAGTTCCTGTTCGAGGTCGCGTCCGCATAGCGCCAGGGGCGGGCCGGGCAGCGCTCAGCCGTTGAGCGCCTCGGCCAGCGCTGTTCGCGCCTCGATCAGGCGTGGCAGGGCCTGCGCGGACGGCAGATCGGGCGGCGCGCTGAGCGTGAGGTCCGTCCAGCCGCTAGACTGCAGGCGGCGCGCGGTTTCGATCCAGCCCGGCGCGCCTTCCGGGCCGAGGACGAGGCGTGCCGTGAGGCCGAAGTGCGCCGGGTCGCGGCCGGCCTCGCTCAGATACGTGCGCAGGCGGGGCAGCGCCTCCGTGGGATCGGCCAGGGGCACCCAGCCGTCGGCCAGTCGCGCGATGCGCCGCAGCACCGGCTCGTCGTTGCCGCCGCCCATCCAGATCGGGATCGGCGCCGCCGGCAGCCGGTTCAGGCCCACCTGGTTGAACGTGTGCCAGCGGCCTTTGAAGCTGACGAACGGCTCGCTCCAGAGACGGCGCAGCAGCGTGATCTGCTCTGCGATGCGCCGGCCGCGCGTGCGAAACTCCTGCCCGATCGCCTGGTACTCCGCCGGGTTCCAGCTCAGGCCGACGCCCAGCTCGAAGCGGCCGCCGCTGAGCAGGCTCAGCTCCGCCGCCTGCTTCGCGACGATCGCCGTGGGGAAGAGCGGCAGGATGAGGATGCTGGTGCGGAACGCCAGCCGCCGTGTGATCCCGGCCAGGTAGGAGAAGAGCACGAACGGCTCGTGGAACGGGCCGACGTAGGTCGGGGCGGGCCGGTCGGGATAGCGGCCGGCCTCCGCGCTGAGCAGGTGACCGCTCAAGGTCACGTAGTCGAAGCCGGCGCCGTCGAGCGCCTGAGCGAAGTCGCGCACGGCGGCCGCATCCGCCATGGCGGCGAGGGCGAAACTCGTACCGAAACGCATCACTTCCCTCCTCGACGGTTCAGACGTCATCCGGACCGGCGAGCGTAGCGCGGGGCCGACGGCAGCGGCCGCCGCCGACCAGTACCGATCCGCCCGTACTACGCTACTCCGTGGCCTGCCCAGCGGCGAGCGCCAGGCGCAGGAAGACCTCCGCCCGCGGGTCGGGCGGGCTGGCGCGGCGGCGCACCACGCAGAGCGGCCGTTCGGCCAGTACTTCGTCGCGGCGCAGGCCGGCGGCTTCGGGGCCGCTTTCGGCGATCGCCGGCGGCAGCACGCTCCAGCCCAGGCCCATCGCCACCATCTGGCGCAGCACCTGCGGGTTGCCGCTCTCCAGCGCCACGTCGGGCCGGATACCCGCCCGCGCGAAGGCCGCGTCGATGATGCCGCGGGTGTGCGAGCCTTCGGGATAGAGCACCCAGCGCGCCGCCCGCGGATCGAGCGCGTGGCCGGCGGGGGCATAGAGATAGAGTGGCTCGCGCAGGATTTCGACGGCGTGCAGATCGGGCGCCTCGGCCGGGCCGACGACGAAGGCCAGGTCCAGCGCGAAGGCGCGCAGCCGCGCCAGCAGCTCCTCGCTCGTCGCCACCGTGAGTTTCAACTCGACCTGCGGATGCTCGTCGCGGAAGCGCCGCACCACGGCGGGCAGCACGTAGAGGCTGGCAGCGTCGATCATGCCGACGCTGAGCGGCCCGGCGTTGCCGCCGCGGTAGGCGGCCAGCCGTTGCGCCAGCGCCTCAGCCAGCGCCAACGTCTCCTCCGCGAAGGCGATCACTTCCTGCCCCGCCGCGGTGGGCCGGCGGCCGCGTCCGGCGCGCTCGAACAGCGCCAGGCCGAACCTGCGCTCCAACTCGGCGAGCGCCTGCGAGAGCGCCGGCTGGCTGACGTGCAGCGCCTCTGCCGCCCTGGTCAGGCTGCCCTGCCGCGCCACCTCGCGCAGATAGGCGAGTTGCTGCAGGTGCAGGTTCGGCGCGGCGCGCTCGGGGAGCGGTGTATCGCCGATCATCGTCTACCCGGCTCCGTATGTGCCACGACACCGCGGCCCGTCAGCGGCTTTAGCATAAGCATACGTTACACTATTCATAAGATACATCAGCTTGGCGGAAGTGTGGAGCGCCACCTAGGGTTGAAGAAGAGCCACTCTTCGCCAAGGAGCAGCCACCATGGCGCTAGCCACCGATATTCGCCCCGCCGGCGGCCGCCTCGGGATTCTCACGCCGGGCATGGGCGCCGTCGCCACAACGACCTACGCCGGCATCCTCGCCGTGCGCCAGGGCCGCGCGAAGCCGATCGGCTCGCTCACGCAGATGGGCCGCATCCGCCTGGGCAAGCGCACCGAGCACCGCAACCCGCTGATCAAGGAGTTCGTGCCGCTGGCTGGACTCGACAGCCTCGTCTTCGGCGGCTGGGATCCGTTCCCCGACAACGCCTTCGAGGCCGCCTGCAAGGCCGGCGTCCTTTCCGCCGCCGACCTGCTGCCGCTGCGCGACGAGCTGGACGCAATCCGGCCGATGCCCGCCGTCTTCGACCGCGCCTACGTGCGCAACCTGGACGGCAGCAACGTTAAGCACGGCGAGACGAAGATGGACCTTGCCCAGCAGATCATGGAGGACATGCAGCGCTTCAAGGCGGAGCAGCACTGCGACCGGCTGGTCGTCGTCTGGTGCGCGAGCACGGAGATCTTCGCCGAGCCGACCGAGGTTCACCAGAGCGTCGCGGCCTTCGAGCGCGGCCTGCGCAACAGCGACCCCAACATTGCGCCCAGCCAGATCTACGCCTACGCCGCGCTCTCGCTCGGCATCCCCTTCGCCAACGGCGCTCCCAACCTGACCGTGGACACGCCGGCGATGATCGAGCTGGCGCAGCGCAACGGCGTGCCGATCTGCGGCAAGGATTTCAAGACCGGCCAGACGCTGATGAAGACGATCCTGGCGCCCGGCTTCAAGGCGCGCATGCTCGGCGTGCAGGGCTGGTTCAGTACCAATATCCTCGGCAATCGAGACGGCGAGGTGCTGGACGACCCGGACAGTTTTAAGACCAAAGAGGTCAGCAAGCTCGGCGTGCTGGAGACGATCCTGCAGCCCGACCAGTATCCGGAGCTGTACGGCGACCTCTATCACAAGGTCCGGATCAACTACTATCCGCCGCGCGGCGACAACAAAGAGGGCTGGGACAACATCGACATCGTGGGCTGGCTCGGCTACCCGATGCAGATTAAAGTCGATTTCCTCTGCCGCGACAGCATTCTGGCCGCACCGATCGTGCTCGACCTGGCGCTGTTCATGGACCTGGCCAGCCGCGCCGGCCAGCACGGCATTCAAGAATGGCTGAGCTTCTACTTCAAGAGCCCGCAGGCCGCGGCCGAGCTGTATCCGGAGCACGACTTGTTCATCCAGCAGACGAAGCTGAAGAACACGCTGCGCCACTGGCTGGGCGAGGAGCCGATCACCCACCTGGGCACGGAGTACTACGAGGAGGACTGAGCGTTGGCCCTTGCGCAGCGCGATGCCGGGTACGCCACGGCGCTGCCGCCTGCCCGGCTCAACGGGAGATCGGCCACGCCAGCCATCTTTCGGCTGGCGATCGCGTGCTGTTGCCACGGCGCGGCCGCTGTGGTAGGCTGCTCCTAGCAAGGGGAGTAACCCACGCCCCGTTCGCGGGGCGGGTCCGTATCGTCAAGACCCCCGACCATCTCGGGGCGGTACGGACAGCGAGCGCCTTCTCGCCGGGTAAGACCTTGGCTCCATCCTTTGAGGATGCGGCCGGGTCTTATTCCGAGCCGCGGGAGGCGTTTTTTCATGTTCGAGTTTCTCGAAGACCTGTTCGACCGGCCAGGCCGCGACCGCGACGGCCGCACGGGCAAGATCGGCGGTCTGCTCGACCGCTTCCACCGACGCGACGATCGTCACACCTGCGACCGCTGGCACGACGACCACGACGACCCCTGGGACGATGACGACGAGCGCTACGCGCGCACGCGGCGGGATGGCGATCGCCGCCCGCCCCGCCGGCGTGACCCCGACTTCGACTGGGATTAGCCGATCCTCGGTGCAGTGATGCCCGGCCGCGTACGTGGCCGGGCAGGCGCGGTTGCCGCCGGAGGATTCACGATCCCGCCCGGCGGCGCCTTTCGGGAGTAATCCGTGATCGGCGAAATTCTTCCCTGGCTCCTGTTTCTCGCCTTCGTGCTCGGCATGCTCGCCCTCGACCTGGGCGTCGTCCAGCGACGGGCGCACGCCGTCTCGCGGCGGGAGGCGCTCGCCTGGAGCGGCGTCTGGATCGGGCTGGCGGCACTGTTCAATCTTGGCGTCTTCAGCGTGCGCGGCACAGACGACGGCATCGCCTGGACGGCCGGCTACCTCATCGAGAAGAGCCTGAGCGTGGACAACGTCTTCCTGTTCCTGCTCATCTTCTCGGCCTTCGCCGTGCCGGCGGCCCACCAGCACCGCGTGCTCTTCTGGGGCGTGATCGGCGCCTTGGCGATGCGCGCCGTGCTGATCATCGCCGGCGGCGCCCTGCTCGCGCAGTTCCACGCGATCATCTACGTCTTCGGCGCCGTGCTGGTCGTCAGCGGCCTGCGCTTCCTGCGGGGAGAGCAGCAGGCGCCGTCGCTGGAGCAGAACCGGCTGATCCGGCTGGTGCGCCGGGTGCTTCCCGCCACCAGCGAGTACGACGGCCAGCGCTTCTTCACCCGGCGCGGCGGCGCTCTGGCGATGACGCCGCTCTTCCTCGTGCTGCTGCTGGTGGAGAACGCCGACCTCGTCTTCGCCGTGGACTCGATCCCCGCGATCTACGGCGTCACCGACGATCCGTTTCTGGTCTTCACCTCGAACGTGTTCGCGGTGCTCGGCCTGCGCTCGCTCTACTTCGTGCTGGCGGGCTATCTCGGCGGGCTGCGCTACCTGCGGCCGGCGCTGGCGGCGGTGCTGCTGTTCGTCGGCGCGAAGATGCTGCTCAGCGGCATCGTGACGCTCTCCGCACCGCTGAGCCTGGCGGTGATCGTCGCCATCCTCGCGATCGCGGTCGCAGCCTCGCTGCTGCGGCGCCCGCCCCTGACGGCCGCCGCTCCTGTTGCCCGGCCCGAACCGCTGCGCTGAGCTGAACGGCCGCCATTCACACGACTAAACGGAGGCAACAGACTATGCGGGAAGAAGCTATCCAAACCACGCCGAACCCGGCGCCCGCGAGACGGGACTGGGGCGAATCGTACTATCCCATCTCGCTCGTGATGACGATCATCGCCGGTGCGCTGCTGCCGGCGATCACGCTCTTCGGCTACCTGAAGTACCTGATCACCGGGCACGGTTAGCCCCGCGGCTCATCCAACGAACAACGAACAACGAACAACGAACAACGAAGGCTCGGTACAGAGATGCAGAACCACCACCTTTCACCACCCCGCGGTACACCATCGCCGGCCCGTGTGGGCGCGTTCCGGCTCGGCCACCTGTTCGGCGTCGAGATCCTGGCGCACTGGAGCTGGCCGATCGTCATTGCCCTGCTCACCTGGTCGCTGCAGGCGGGCTTCCTGCCCGCGGCCTACCCCGAGTGGACGGCGCAGCAGCGCTGGGCGGTAGGCTTGCTCACCAGCCTGTTGCTGTTTGGCTCGGTGCTCGCGCACGAGCTGGCGCACGCGCTGGTCGCCCGGCGGCGCGGTTATTCCGCCGAGCGGATCGTGCTCTACCTGTTCGGCGGCGGCACGGAGCTGGCCGACGAGCCGCGGCGGCCGCGGGACGAGTTCTGGATCGCGGCCGCCGGCCCGCTGACAAGCGTCGCCGCCGTTGCGGCCTGCGCCGGGCTGTGGCTGTTCGGCCGCGCCCTCGACCTGCAGCCGCTCTACCCGCTTGCCGGCTACCTGGCGCTGATGAACGCCACCCTGGCCGCCTTCAACCTGCTGCCCGGTCTGCCACTCGACGGCGGCCGCATGCTGCGGGCGCTGCTCTGGGGCGGGCGCCGCACCCGGTTGCAGGCTACGCACACGGCCAGCATCGGCGGCCGCATCATCGCCGCACTGCTGCTCGGCCTGGGCATTCTGCGGGTGCTGGGCGGCGACGTGGGCGGCCTCTGGGTCGCGCTGATCGGCTGGTTCCTCTGGGAGGCGGCGCAGACGAGCTACCGGCGCCTGCTGATCGAGAGCGCGCTGGGCGCCGTGCCCGTCTCCGCGCTGATCGATCGCGGCGTGCCGCGTCTGCCGCCCGACCTCACCATGCGGCGCTTCGTCGACGAGTACGTGCTCGGCCGGCAGGTGCAGGCGGTGTTCGTGGCGCCAACGGAGGACGCCGACGTGCTGGGCCTGATCACGCTCTCCGACCTGCGCCGCGTGCCGGCGGAGCAGTGGTCCGAGGTCTCCCTCTACCGGGCTATGACGCCGCGCGACCGGCTGATCACGGCCACGCCCAGCACGGCGGCGCTGACGGCGCTGGAGACGATGGCGGCGCATCAGGTGCAGCAGTTGCCGGTCTTCCAGGGCCGGTCCGCGCTGGGGCTGATCACGCTCTCGACCCTGGCGCGAGCTATTCAGCTACGGCAAACGCTGCCGCCGGGGCAGCAGACGGGATAGCCACCGGCCGCGCGCCGCGGCGCCAGATCGGATGGAGAAGAGCCGATGTCTATGCTGATCACCACGACCGCGACGCTGCAGGGCCGCCTGGTGCTGCGCTATCTCGGCCTGGTCTGCGGCGAAGCGACGCTCGCGCTGCGCCGCCGGCGGCGCGGCGCGAGCGCCCTGGAGGATCCCGAGCGACTCGCCTGGGTCTGCGAACAGGAGGTGCAATGCGCCAGAGACGCCGCGATCGCGGGCATGCGCGTCCAGGCCGAACAGCTCGGTGCCAACGCGATCGTCGCGGTCGATCTCGATTTTGAGCGCCTCGACCGGGGGCTGCTGCTGATCTGCGCCAGCGGCACTGCCGTGCTCTACGAGGAGGCGACTGCCGTGGTGGTGGACGCCGCCACGCAACCGGGGGCACTGAGCGCCTGGCGGGCGTTGCACTTGCCGTCCCCGCCGGCGGTGGTGCAGCGGCGAGCCATACCCCTGGCGCCGGCCGGCGGGCGGGACTCGTCGTATTGCCGCCGACGGCCACCTTCCGTACGCCAGGAGCGGGCGGATGCAAACCCCGGCTGATGCCATTCAGCGATACCCGCGCCCGTTGCTGGTGGCGGGATGTGCGCCTCTGCCGACAATGGCGGGCGGAAAGCGGCGGCGATGTTAACCACGGCGATTTCCAGCAAGCGTTCGCCCTCGCTGGCCTGGGCGGGGTACGCGGCCTTCGCCTGGGCCATGCTTTTCGCTGCGCTGAGCTTTTACTGGGCGGCTGGCGGCGCCGCGGGTGTGGAGACGAACGCACCCGCGATCACGCGGCTGGTGCTGGCACGCGACCCGGTCTGGATCGCGATCCTCTGGGCCACCGGCGCGCTGAAGGTGCTCGCGGGGCTGCTGGCGCTGGCGCTGGTGCAGCGCTGGGGCCGCGTGCTGCCGCGCCGGCTGCTGCTCGCCGCCGGCTGGGCCGCGTTTGCGATCATGGCGCTGTATGAAGGCGCTGCCAGCCTGGTGCAGCACGCGCTGATGGTGTCCGGCGCCATCTCCACGCCGGCGGGGCTGGGCGAAACCTCGGCCCGCTGGCACCTCTTCCTCTGGGACCCATGGTGGCTGCTCGGCGGCGTGCTCTTCGGTCTCGCCGCCTGGCGCCGGCAACAGCGCGATTGACCGCGCTACCGCTGGATCGGTCCCCGTTGCGATCTTGCAACGCCGGCATACATCCGGCGGCGCCGTCGATCACGTATCACCATCGACGCGGCCATCACGAGCCGCACCCCGATCGGGCTACGCCAGGGCGGCCGCCCCGCCGCATGGCGATCTTCAGAATCCGGTACAATCCCCACGAATGGGTCGAAATTCCGTTCTCCGTGCAAGGAAGGTGCGTGATGACTACTTCCACCGCGCTGCGGCTGCCTGCGACCGCTCGTCTCTGGATCCTGCTCGCTGCCCTGGCGACCCTGGCCGCGCTCGGCGCCGGCCGGGCCGCCCGAGCACAAACCAGCCCCACGGTGCTGGTCGCGCAGAACGACAACCTCGGTATGGCGATCCTGACCGACGCCAACGGCATGACGCTCTACACGTTCGCCAACGATGCGCCGGGCATGAGCACCTGCAGCGGCGGCTGCGCCAACATCTGGCCCGCGTTCCAGCCACCCGCCGGCGACCTGACCCTGCCCGACGGCGCCACCGGCACGCTGGACGTGATCACGCGCGACGACGGCAGCATGCAGGTGACCTACAACGGCATGCCGCTCTACTACTTCTCCGGTGACATGAACCCCGGCGACACGAACGGCCAGGGCATCGGCGGTGTCTGGTACGCGGCCATGCCGTAGGCAACCGCGGCCATCGCTCCTCGATACCGAACAGGGCCCAGCGCTCAGCCCGCACAGCCGGGCTGAGCGCTGGGCATTGTGGCGCCGCCGGCAATCTGACGCGTCAGGAACCCGTTGCGGGCGCCGCCGTCGCGCCGAGATGGCGGGCAAACCAGGTCGACGCCAGCCGCACGACCTGGGCGAGGGCGCCGGGCTCTTCGAAGAGGTGCGTGGCGCCGGGCACCAGCTCCAGCACGGCCTCGGCGCTCAGGCGGGCCAGCGCCTGCCGGTTCAGCTCGATCACCGCGCGGTCATCGCCGCCGACGATCAGCAGCACCGGCGCCTGCACCCGTGTCAGGGCAGCGCCGGCCAGGTCCGGCCGCCCGCCGCGTGAGACGACCGCGCCGACGGCTTTCGGCCGGGCAGCGGCGGCCAGCAGCGCCGCCGCGGCGCCCGTGCTGGCGCCGAACAGCCCGATCGGCAGCGCCCGCGTCTCCGCGGTGCGGCCAAGCCAATCGACAGCACCGATCATGCGCTGGCCAAGCAGGGGAATATCGAAGCGGTGTGCCGCGCTGCGTTCGTCGACGTCCGCCTCAGCCGGCGTGAGCAGATCGAAGAGCAGCGTGGCGAAGCCGACGACGTTCAGGGCCGCCGCCACCTGCCGGTTGCGCGGGCTGCGGTGGCTGCTGCCGCTGCCATGGGCGAAGGCGATGAGCGCCTTCGCCTGCTCCGGCAGTGTCAGATCGCCTACCAGCTGTGCGTCGCCGGCCTGCACGACGATTGGGCGCGGCTGCGCATTCCGCCCTGTATGCCCGCTCACCGCCGGCTCGCTCTCCTCTCGACCGGACGTAGTGTACCGAACCCGCGCAGCAGGGAACCCGCCGCGCGTCCCCATGGCGAGGGCCGGCGACGGGTCCAAGATGCGGTTTGCGTTGCTGCAGCGGGTGGAACGGGCGCGTCGGCGTACGTGAAGCCACGAGGCCGGTCAGTCGACGTCGTTGCCAAGCCGCCCCGCCTCGTGCGCGCGCGAGGTGCAGGTGCAGCCGCTGCCCGTGGCGCAGCCTTCGCAGCAAAACGTCTCGCGGCCGCGCTGGTAGCCCCGGCCGCCGTTGCCCTGCCAGTCCTCCCGCGGCATGCCGCAGTTGGGACACGACTGAATGAACGCCATGATCTCTCTCCTTTGCGGGCCGTATCCTCACCCCGGCCGTCGGCCCTCACCCCCGGTCAATCTCACGGTCCCAATCCTGGGCGAGGGGAGCTTCCACGCCGCGCCTTCAGCCCCAACCCATCCGCTGATAGATCTCCCCTTCCCCTGGAATTGGGGGCAAGAGAGATGAACCGGGGGGTGGGGGCCAGGGCCTTACTGCCCCTTCTTGTGGCCCTCTTCCTTGTGGCGCTTCAGCACCGTGCGGGCGGCGACCTCCTCGGCCCGGTCGCCGTAGCGGCCGGACCGCTCCGCGTCCTTCTTGATCTCTTCGTACATGCGCTGCTCTTTCGAGCCGACGCCTTTCAGGTGCTTTCCTCCGGGCATGAGATCACCTCACCTCTGCCGGTGCTCGACGCTTTTCGGCCGGCTCAGACGTGCGGCTGGTTTGGCGCCGTGTGGTCGTGGACGTGTGCCTCCTTGGGATGGCCCGCGACCTCGTCGTCCTGGTTGTAGTCGTGCGAGTGCGTCAGCAGCGCGTGGTTGTGCTCGTGCGTGTGCCAGGCGGTGCGGTGCTCCCAGTCGCCGGTGATGCCGCCTTTGTGATGATGCGTGACGTGGTAGTGATCGTGCGTATGCACGGTCGATGGATGTACATGTGTGGGCTGTTTGCCCTCGCCCTCGGTGTGCTGGGTTGCGGTCTGCATGGTCATCGCCGGACACTCCTTACCCCGTAAACTGGCACGTTGACCTGACTGCAAACGGCGGGATGCCCTGTGTGCGTTGCCCGCGCCGGCGCTGCCTCAGACCGGCCGTCGCGGTGGCTCCGGTGCGGGCGGCAGCGGATCGGGGCGGGGTGGCTCGGCGGGTGGCGGCAGCGGGTCCGGCGGCAGGGGCGCCGGCGGCACGGTAGCGTTTGCCATCTCACCGCCCTATGTCCTATGTGTCGCCACTGCCGGTGTGGCGGCCACCCTCGGAGTCCGCCGCGGGCGGGTGCGGCTGCCGTCATGCGGATCGTACCGCCGCCGGCGCGCGGCTCGATCCCTCCGACGGGCTATACGGGTGCGCCGATCAGGAAGTAGCCGCCGCCGTTTGCGCGCCGCCGAGGCTCAGACCAGGGCGTCGCGGGAATTGGGGTTGGGCGGGTCGCGGGGCGTCGCGCCGGGAGCGTTGCCCAGCCGGGCGCGGCGCAGCAGCTCGCCCGTAAGCGCCACGACGAGCACACCGACGGCGATCGTCAGTGCGTCGTGCCAGGTAGGCCGGAAACTGCCCAGCGCCAGCAGCATGCTGGTGGAAACGGCCGGCGGGTGCGAGGCGCGCAGCAGCAGCGAGCCGGCGATCGTCAGCGCCACGGCGATCACGGCGGCCCAGGTGCGCGCGGCGGTCAGGTGGTGTACGACGAGCACCGAGGAACTGCTGCTTGCTCCCACCAGCCAGACGGCGATTAGCCCGGCCGCCAACCCGACGCCGTGCCCCGCGATCACATGATAGAGGCGCGCCGTACGGTGCGCGGGATACTCGGCCTGCAAGAACGCGGTGGGGCCGAGGCTGGGAAAGAGCCACGGCTGCTGCGCCACCGTGCCCAGCGCCCCGACGATCAGCATCAACCCGGCGGCGGAGAGCGGGGCGAAGACCGCGTCGGGCACGCCGGGCGGCCAGTGGATGCGCCGTCGCCGAGGCGCACCGGGCTCGGACGCGGGCGGATCGTTCACTGCTCGCTTTGCGCGCCGGCAGCGCTTGTCGAACCGGCGACGACCTGCGCATGGTTCAGCGCCGCCACCAGCGAGAAGCCCATCGAGAGGCCGGCCGCAAACCCGGACCACGCCAGCGCGCGGGCCGGCCGGCGCAGCTCGTCCTCGCCCTCACGCCGAATCGCCTTGTAGACGACCGGCGCACGCACGGCCGAGCGCTGTTCGGCCTCCCGGTGCTCTCCCCTGGAAAGCTCGACCACCGGCGGCGCCGGCTGGCCCAGCTCATCGCGGTCGGCCGCAGCGGGCACGGAGCCGGCCCGCGGCGGATCGCCCGTCTGGTTTCGCCGCATTCACCCTCCCCGGCGTGGCGGCGCCTGCACCGCCTGCCCGATCCGTCCGCGCACAGCAAAGCACCGAGTCCGGCCGAGCAGCATCAGCCGTCCGGGTGACGGACCATGCCGGGGCGATACTGCCCGGCGACTTTGCCGTAGCCGCCGCATTGCGTACCGTGACGGTGCCCACGAGGCTGCAGCCAGACGACTGCTGGTCGGGCGACCCGGCCGCGTTCGCGGAGGAGGAGCCATCCTCCCCACCAATCCGTACTCCTTCCAAAATCCTCCCCTCTCCAGCGGCGCTGGGGAGGGGACCGAGAGGTGAGGCTACGATGCGTGCAATGCTCCTGCGCCGCGGCGGCGAACTGACGGTTGGCGAGGTCGAGCGGCCGAAGCCTGGGCCGTTGCAGGTGCTGGCGCGGGTGCGCGGCTGTGGCATCTGCGGCAGCGACCTGCATTTCGCCCGGTACGCCGACGATCTGGTCGGCTCGACCGAGGGCAACAAGCTGCCCGTCGGCTCGGTGATCGATCTCGACCGCGGCGTGGTGATGGGCCACGAGTTCGTTGCCGAGGTGGTGGAGGCCGGCCCCGGTGGCGAGGCCTTCCCACCCGGCACGCGCGTGACCAGCGTGCCGGTGCTGCCCGACCCGTCCTCGCCGCGCGGCCACCAGGCGATCGGCTACAGTACCGAGTATCCCGGCGCCTACGGAGAGTACGTGCTGCTGAGCGTGCCGCTCTTGCTGCGCGTGCCCGACGGCGTGCCTGACCACGTCGCCGCCACCACCGAGCCCTGCGGCGTCGGCCTGCACGCCGTGCGCGAGGCGAAGCTGCACGCCGGCGAGCGGGTGCTGGTGATGGGCGCCGGGCCGATCGGGCTGATGACCCTGCTCTGGCTCAAGCACGAGGGCGTTGAGCACGTGACCGTCAGCGACCCGGCGGCACCGCGCCGCGAGCTGGCGCACAAACTCGGCGCCGACGCGCTGCTCAACCCGGCCGAAGCGAACACCACGGAATGGCTGGTGGAGCACGGCGGCCTGCCGCAGGTCGTGTTCGAGTGCGTGGGCGTCGAAGGCACGATTCAGCAGGCGATCGACAACGTGGCGCTGCACGGGCGTGTGATCGTCGTCGGCGTCTGCATGACACAGGACCGTTTCTTCCCGCGCGCCGGCATCAACAAGCAGTGCTCGCTGCACTTTGTGCTCGGCTACACTGCGGAAGAGTTCGCCGAGGCGCTGGGCGCGATTGCGGAGGGCGCCGTGGACACCTCGCCGCTGGTCACGCGCATCACCGACCTGGACGGCCTGCCGGCGGCGTTCAAGGCGCTCTCCGACCCGCACGAGTGCAAGGTGGTGTACCGGCCGTAGGAACGAGGAACGAGGAACCAGGAGCGAGGTACGAGGAAATAGAATTCAGGAAATAGAAAATAGGGGGGAACGGTTCTCACCTCGGTCCTATTTTCTCTTTCCTCTCTCCTATTTCCTCGCCCCGGAGGGGCGTATGGGCAGGCTCGACGGCAAAGTCGCGCTGATCACGGGCGCGGCCTCGGGCATCGGCGCGGCGACGGCGCGGCTGTTCGCGGCCGAGGGCGCCGCGGTGTTGCTTGCAGACGTGCAGGATGAACGCGGCAAGACGGTGCTGGCCGAGATCGAGGCGGCCGGCAGCAAGGCGGCCTACGTCCACACCGATGTCTCCGTGGCCGAAGACGTGGCCGGCATGGTGCGCACCGCCGTAGAGCGTTTCGGCAAGCTCGACCTGCTCTACAACAACGCCGGGCTGGGCCGCGGCGGCAGCATCACCGAGATCGTCGAAGATGACTGGGATCTCGTGATCGACGTGGACCTGAAGTCGATTTATTTAGGCTGCAAGTACGCAATTCCGGAGCTGCGCAAGGCGGGCGGCGGCGCGATCGTGAGCACGGCCTCGGTCGCGGGCCTGCGCGGCTCGGCGCTGCTGCACGCCTACAGCGCGGCGAAGGCGGGCGTGATCAACCTCACGCGCTCGATCGCCGCCGAAGTGGGGCGCGACGGCATCCGCGTCAACTGCGTCTGCCCGGGCATCATCCGCACGCCGATCTTCCGCAACATCGCCGAGCTGCCGGCGGAGCAGCAGGAGCCGGTCTGGCAGCAGATGGGCCAGCGCGTGCTGCTGGGCCGCGTGGGCCGGCCGGAGGAGATCGCGCGAGCGGTGCTCTTTCTCTGCTCGGATGAGGCCTCGTACATCACCGGCCACGCGCTGGTGGTAGACGGCGGCCTCACCGCCGGCGACGTGCCGCGGCCGTTGCCGGGAACATAGGCCGCGAGCGAGGCGTTCTCGATCACTGAGCATCGCGGATGGAACTCACACCTGGCCGTCGTCCGCATGGTAGAGGCGCAGATCGGGGATGCGCTCGAAATGACGGCGGTTGAACGTAAGCACGGTCAGATCATGGTGGAGCGCCGTTGCTCCGAGCAGGATATCGAAGTCCGAGATGATCTGGCGACGTCGGCGCAGATAAGCGCGAATTTCCGCGAAACGGATTGCAATCGGCTCGTTGACACCCAGCAGTTGGAACGGCTGCAGAAAGGCGCGCAAACCAGCGATCCTGGCATCGGGATTCGAGGAACTGAAGGCCGCTTCGTGGATTTCCGCCGCCGTGATCACGCTGACGGCGATCGCGCGCGACGCAAGGCCGCACGAGCGTCCCCGTCGCCCGCGGCCGCCCGGCCGCCGCCTCAATGATCCAGTCGGCATCGAGGATAAAGGTCATCAGGGCCGGCCCGCTGGGCGCGAACCCACCTGCCGCCGGCGGTAGATCTCGGCAATGATCTTGTCGGGGTCGAGATCCGACCAACTCCCGGAGAACTTCACGATGGCCGCCCTCGCCGCCTCGGAGTCATAGCCGGCGTCGAGCCCTCCGTCTCGTTCACCAGCAATCTCGTGGACCTTGCGGGTGCGGCCGGCCCGGTACTCGGCCGCCGTCCCCTCTGCCAGAGCATCGAAAGGGTTTTGCGCTCTCGAAAAGCGCAGCACGGAGCCTTCGATCTCCATGTAGAAGACATCCCCAGGACGAACGGCCAGCTTGTCGCGCGCCGCCTTCGGAATCGACAGCCGCCCCTTCGCGTCGACACGTACACTGTGCATCGTTCGTACCTTCTGGTTGGTGGGATCCTCCCACCCGAGTGTAGCACGAGGATGCGAAGGAGCCGGTGGGAACCGGCCGCGAAACACCAGCAGGCCACGGTCGCAGAACCTTCATGCCGCTTAACGGCGAACATCCGCTTTCCGATTGGCGTGTTCATCGGCTCGGCTCGGTCGAGCGTTACCAATGCGATGCCCGCCGCGTTGTCTAGCAGGATGCTGTTCCGGGCCATCGCCGTACTCCGCCGTCTGGGCCGCGGCGCATGCTGGCAGCGGGGCGCGGCCGGGTCCGGCTTGCTATGATGGCCGGCAGAACCTCCTCATTCTTTCCCGGAGCGAGATCTGTCATGACCACCACCACGCAAACCGACGAGCTGGCCCGCGCCGATCTCGAGCACCTGATCCACCCGCTCTACCACCCCGCAGCGCAGCAGGGCGCGGTGATCTTCGCGCGCGGCGAGGGCGTCTGGCTCTGGGACACGAACGGCAAGCGCTATTTGGACGGCCTCTCCTGCCTGTGGAACGTGAACATCGGCCACGGGCGCAAAGAGGTGGCCGAGGCGGCGCGCGAGCAGATGAGCACGCTCGCCTTCGCCAACGGCTACACCGGCTTCTCCAACGTGCCGGCGATCCGGCTGGCCGAGCGGTTGGCGAAGCTCGCCCCCGGCGACCTCAACGCCGTCTTCTTCACCAGCGGCGGCGGCGAGTCGAACGAGTCGGCCTTCAAGATGGCGCGTTTCCTGTGGAACGTGCAGGGCAAGCCGGAGAAGTTCAAGGTCATCGCCCGCTTCGACGCCTACCACGGCGTCACCACGGCGGCGATGGCCGCGACGGGCATGGCGCCCTACTGGGAGCGCTTCGGCCCGCCCGCACCCGGCTTCCTGCACGCCGCCGCGCCGAACCCCTACCGCCTGGGCGACGGCCCGGAGGAGACGGCGAAGCTGGCGCTTGACTCGATCGAGGCGATCGTGGCGCGCGAGGGCGCGGAGACGATCGCGGCGATCATCGCCGAGCCGATCCAGGGCGCCGGCGGCGTGATCATCCCACCCGACGCCTACATGCGCGGCCTGCGCGAGCTGTGCGACCGGCACCAGTTCTACCTGGTCGCCGACGAAGTGATCACCGGCTTCGGCCGCACCGGCACCTGGTTCGGCATGGAGCAGTTCGGCGTGCAGGCCGACATGATGTCCTTCGCCAAGGGCGTGACCAGCGGCTACCAGCAGCTCGGCGGCCTGATGGTCTCCGAGCGCATCCAGGCGGTGCTGGCCGCGCAGCCGCCCGACGTGAAGTGGATGCACGCCTACACCTACTCGGCGCACCCTACCGCCTGCGCCGTGGCGATGGCCAACCTGGATATCATCGAGCGCGATGGGCTGGTGCGGCGCAGCGCGGAGCTGGGCGAGAAGCTGCTGGCGCGGCTGGAGGAGCTGCGCGAGCTGCCGAACGTGGGCGACGTGCGCGGCCGCGGCCTGCTCGCCCGCGTCGAGCTGGTGGACGACGTGAAGACCAGGCAGGCGTTCCCCGCCGCCGCCAAAATCGGCGACCGCGTGATCACCGCGGCGCGCGGGCGCGGCCTGCTGACGCGCAACCGTGGCGACGTGATCGCGCTGGCGCCGCCGCTCTGCATCACCGAGGACGAGATCGAGTTCGCCGTCACGGCATTGCGCGACGCGATCCGCGAGGTGGTGGCGACGAGGGCGTAGGGCCTGGGGCGTAAGGCGTAAGGCGTAGGCGCATCTGGCTTTCGTCCCTCGCACACCCCGGCGGACGTCCGGCAGGGGCGGCCAGAGCGCAGCGCAACGGTTCTGGATGGGCGCTGTGCGCCCATGGCAGGCCGAGACGTCCGAGGCAACCGCCCGTCGCGGCGCAGCCGCCACCAGCGGCGCGAGAACGAGGCCAATCCCCATGGGCCCAGGTCGAAAGCCGCCCGTCTTCTTCGGCTGGCATGTGGTGGCCAGCGGCTTTCTGCTGCTGTTCACCGGCTTCGGCGTCGTCTACACCTTCGGCGCCTTTCTCGACCCGCTGCGCCACGCCTTCGGCGCGGATAAGGCAGCGATCTCGGGGCTGTTCTCGGTCACGGGCGCGCTGTACTTCACGCTCGGCGCCGTCAGCGGGCCGCTGAGCGACCGCTACGGTCCGCGGCGCATCGTCGGCGCCGGCGCCGCGCTCACGGTGCTGGGGTTGCTGCTGGCCAGCCGCGCGAACGCGCTCTGGCAGCTCTACGTTTTCTACTGCGGCGGCGTGGGCGTGGGGCTGGGTTTCATGTACGTGCCGGCGGTGAGCGCGGTGCAGCAGTGGTTTCGGCGGCGGCGTGGTTTCGCCACGGGGCTGGCCGTGGCGGGCATCGGCGCCGGCACGCTGGCCGGCCCGCCGCTGGCCGAGGCGCTGATCGCGGCAACCGGCTGGCGCACGACGTACCTGCTGCTGGGCCTCGGCGCGGCCGTAGGGCTGGCCGTGGCACTGCTGCGCATGGAGGCGAGGCCGGCGGCGCGCGGCCTGGCGCCGGACGGCGAGGCGCCGGGGGTGGCGCCGGTCGCCGGCGTCGCGGTGCTGTACCCGGAGGACAACGACTCGCCCGTCTACAGCACGGCGCCGTTCTGGCTGCTCTACTTCTCCTGCCTCTTCTGCTCGCTGGCGCTGTTCGTGCCCTTCGTGCATCTCGACTCCTACGCCAGGGCCGAGGGCATCTCTTCCTCCGGCGCGGCCTGGATCCTCGGCCTGATCGGCGTGGGCAGCTTCAGCGGCCGGCTTTTTCTCGGCACCGCGGCGGACCGGCTGGGACGGCGGCGTTCGCTGGGCGGCGCCTATGGGTTGATGGCCGTGATGATGGTCTGGTGGCTGGTTTCGCACGCGGCCTGGCAGCTCGCCATCTTCTCGCTGCTCTTCGGCCTGGGCTACGGCGGCTTCGTGGCGCTCTTCCCCGCGATCACGGCCGACTACTTCGGCGCGGCGCGGGCCGGCGCGATCATCGGCCGGCTCTACACCAGCGCCGCCGTCGGCAACCTGATCGGTCCGGTGATCGCCGGCGACATCTACGACCAGACCGGCCACTACACGATCGCGATCGCCGCCGGCGTCGCCGTGAACCTGCTCGCCGTGGCCTGCATCGTCGCGCTGCGACCGCCCGCCCGGCGAATCGTGGCCGCTCGCCCGCTCGCCGTGCCCGCCGCGGAGTAGCGCCCCCTTGCGACCGGCGCCGCCCGCGGTTGCCTCGCGCGTCCAGAGGCTCTTGGTCCCCTGCCCGACCCTTCGCCTTCCCGCCGCGAGCATCGGAGGAACGAGCCCGCCGGCCCGGCGATCGCCGGAGCGCCGCAAGCGCCGTCCTCCCAGCCTTGCCAAGAATCGGTGGAAACCTCGGCGCTGTGCGTGGTTGCCGCCGTCGCTTGTACTGCGGGTGCGCAGTTACAGCTTGCGGATTGCAACAATCATGTAATCTGGCAGGCGCCAATCCTGCCCACCACACCGTTCTGTTGATCGAATGGATCGGGCCGGCGCAGCGTGGCGGGCTGCCGGCAACCTTCACGGTTGGGAGTCCGAGAGCATGCGTGCCCGCAATCGCTACGGCAGGGACGACGCGCCTGCGGATCGTTGCCCTGGACGCGAAGGCCGGAGTCTCACAGCGCCGGCGCGCCCGGCGGGGTTAGCGTCCCCTGAAGCCGCCCCGTAGCTGCCCCAGCGCACGATTCCGCCGCACTGAGCCGGACATGTCGTCCGTGCCGCGGCCAGCAGTGAAAGGTGCACGACCATGGCGTCTCCCGCTTGCTTCCACCCCATTCCGAGCTCTGCCTTCGTCGATTCGACCGGTCCGCCAGAACAATTGCCGGCAGCCCGCGGCGTCAGCTGAGACGGGCGGCCATGAGAAAGGGCCAGCGATGAACAGTCCTGCTGAAGAGTTTTTGTTGGAAGCGCGTTTTGCCGATCTCGAACGTGAGATCGCGTTCACCCAGAGGGAAGCGGCGGCGCTGCGAGCCCGCGCCGACGCCGCGCCCGCCCGTGCCTGCTCCGCGCCGCGGCGCTGGGTTGCCGCCTGCCTGATCCGCGCCGGCGAAGCGCTGGCGGCCGTGGGACGGCTGCTCGCCGGCCCGCAGGCGCCCGCGAACGGCGGCCGCCCGTCATTTGAGCGGCCGCTGCCCGACGGCTACGACGGCTAGGCGTGCCCGGCGGCGATGCTGTGATCGCCGCCGGCCGCTCGCTCGGGAAACCGTCACCTCGGGAACGCGCCCGCCCGCCGGCGGCGCGACGGCGCGACGGCTCGCCGGCGGGGTACTGTGCCGCTTGGAGGAATACCATGTTCGTTCAACGTGTCAGCTTCCAGCCCGCGCCTGGCAAAGGTCCCGAACTCCGCGAATACGTGGTTTCCATGCCACGCCAGGGCCGCGGCACCGTGAGCACTCGCCTGGCCGGCCCCTCGCCTGAGTACCGGGTGACCACCCTCCACGACTCGCTCGCCGCCCTCGAACAGGCGCTCAACGACGCCTGGGCCAACCGCCCGAAGGGCGCGACGCCGCTCGCCGGCCTGGCGGCGAAGGCTCCCGCGATCGAGCTGCTCGAAGTGCTGCTGCCGGCGCCGGAAGGCCCGAATCCGGGCGCCGTTGCACAGACGGCGTTCGAGTTCGCCCCCGGCAAGGGGCCGGAAGTTCGCCGCCTGCTCGAAGAGATCGCGAAGAAGCGCAACGCCGAGGGCGCCCGCATGGGCATCGCCATGCGCGTGAGCGGCGGGCCGCCGGCATACTTTCTCACCGGCTTCCACGCCGACCTGGCCGCGGTCGAGAAGGCCCGCGCGGCCGCGCTTGCGGACCCGGAGGCGCCGGCGCGTGCCCAGCGGCTGGCGGGCCTGCTGGCGCGGCCGCCGGAACTGCCGCAGATCTTCCGCATCATCGCCCGCTTCGGCTGAGCGTGTTGGCCCCACGCCGCACGCTGCTTTCACGCGCGCAGCTACAGAGCGGAGACAACTGAGCCATAGCTATGCTTGTCACCTACTGGGAACGCTGCGACAACGCCGACCGCGATACCTTCGCCAGGGCTGCCCTCAACCTTTGCCGCGCCCAGAGAACGCAGCACGGCATCCGCAACTCCCGCTTCTACTGGTTCGGCATCGACACGCTGGTGGTGCAGACCGACGCCGAGTCGCTGGATGTCTTCAACAGCCCGCCGCCGCCGGAAGCGTCCACCGCGGTGTTTGCCCTCTCCGACCAGGCGCATCAGATCCGCATGGAACGTTGGCAAGACGCCGCCGTCGGCGAGCAGAGTTACCGGAACGCCCAGGCGGCCGCCCGCCGCTGAGCGCGGCGCCCGCAGGGATAAAGAGCGACAGGCGGCCGGGCGACGCATCTCGCCCGGCCGCCTGCGCTTTGCCACCATCGATCCGCGGAATGAATCGGCGCGCCGCTACTCCTCCTGCGCGGTGATGTCGCCGGGGTCGAGGCCGAGTTCGCGCGCCTTGAGCAGGCGGCGCATGATCTTGCCCGAGCGCGTCTTCGGCAGCCCCGTGACAAAGTCCAGCTCGCTGGGCGCGGCGATCGGGCCGGCTTCGCTGCGCACGTGGCGGATCAACGCCGCCTTCAGCTCGTCCGAGGGCTGCTGGCCCACGCGCAGCGTCACGAAGACCTTGATCGATTCGCCGCGCACCGTGTCCGGCTTGCCGATCGCCGCCGCCTCGGCCACCGCCGGATGGCTCACCAGCGCGCTCTCCACGTCCGCCGTGCCGATACGGTGGCCGGCAACGTTCACGACGTCGTCGGCGCGGCCCAACACCATGTAGTAGCCGTCGGCGTCCCTGGTCGCCACGTCGCCCGCCGTGTAGACGCCCTCGATCGTGTCGTAGTACTGGCGGTAGCGGTCCGCGTCGCCGTAGATCGTGCTCATCAGATAGGGCCAGAAGCCCTTAAGGACGAGAAAGCCGCCCTCGTTCACGCCCACGGGTCTGCCCTGGCGGTCGAACACGTCGGCTTCGATGCCGGGGAAGGGCTTGCCGGCGCGGCCGGGCTTGCTCGCCATGCAGGGCCAGGTGCCGATCGTGGGCGCCGCCGTCTCCGTCTGCCACCAGTTATCGACCAGCGGCACGCGGCCTTTGCCGATCACGCGGTAGAACCACTGCCACGCCTCCGGGTTCAGCGGCTCGCCGGCGCAGTTGACAAGCCGCAGCGAGGAGAGGTCGTAGCGGCCCGGAAACTCGTCGCCGAACTTCATGAACATGCGCACGGCCGTGGGCGCGGTGTAGATCTTGGTGACGCCGTACTTTTCGACGACCGACCAGACGACGCCGGGATCGGGCCAGTCGGGCGCGCCCTCGCGGACGATGCAGGTGGTGCCGTTGGCGAAGGGGCCGTAGACCATGATCGAGTGGCCCACGATCCAGCCGATGTCCGACGTGCACCAGTAGACGTCGTCCTCCTTGATGTCGCAGGCGAGCTTCCAGGTCGGCGTGACGCCCACGACGAAGGCGCCGTGCGTGTAGACCACCCCCTTCGGCTGGCCCGTGGTGCCGGAGGTATAGAGAATGAACAGCGGGTCGTTGGCGTCCATCACTTCTGGCGGGCAGACGCCGGGCTGCGCGTCGCACAGCGCGTTCCAGTCCAGCTCGCGCTGCGGGTCCAGCGCGAGCTTCGGCTCGCCGCGGCGGAAAACGGCGATCTTCTGCACGAAGTCCAGCCCCTTGACCGCCTCGTCCACGATCTCCTTGAGTGGCACGGCCTTGCCGCGGCGCACGCCGATGTCGGCGGTGAGAATGACCTTGGCCTGCGCGTCCTCGATGCGGCTGCGCAGCGCCGTGTGCCCGAGGCCGGCATAGACGACGGAGTGCACCGCGCCGATGCGGGCGCAGGCGAGCATGGCGACGATGCCTTCGGGTGTGAGCGGCATGTAGATGCAGACGCGGTCGCCCTTGCCCACGCCAAGCGACTTGAGCGCGTTGGCCGCCTGCTGCACGCGGCGGCTGAGCATGCCGTAGGTGTAGATGCGCTCCTGGCCGTCCTCTGAGAGGAAGAGCAGCGCAACCTTGTTCTTGCGCTCGCCGTTGGCATGGCGGTCCAGGCAGTTGACGGTGATGTTGCACTGGGCGCCGACGAACCACTTGACGAACGGGTAATCGATCTCGCGAACTTTGCTCCAGGGCCGGAACCACTCGAACTGCCGCGCCTGCTCCTCCCAGTAGGCTTCCGGGTTCGCTGCCGCGCGGTTGAAGAGGGCATCGTAGTCGGGCGCGTTGGTCTGGGCCACGAACGCGGGCGGCGGCGCGATCACGGTCTCCGCGGTGAGATGGGCCTGGAACGAGGACGCGTCGGTGGTCACGCTGCTGCCTCCAGGAGAAGAGATGAGAAAACCGGGGTGTTGCCGATCATTGCGGCCGGGGTGGCTGGCCGGCGGCGCCAGTGTACCACGGCCATCGGCCCTCACCCCCGTCCCCCTCTCCCAATCCTGGGCGAGGGGCGATCCGGCGTCGGGCGATCCGATCTGTGATCGGTTACCCCGACGCCATCCCGCTCCAGCGCCTCAGGATCGCCCCTTTCCCTCATCCCAGATCGCGCTCCGCGCGATGTCAGACATTGGGGAAAGGGGAAGGGGGAATGGGGGCCAGTCGTGCCCGTCCTCGCGGCGCAGCAGCGCCGGATCCTGCGCCGCGAGGCCGGCGAGGAAGCGACGGTGCTCCAGCGGGCCGCCATATGAAGCGGCGGCGTCGATTGCGCGGCGGTAGAAGCCTTCCAGCGGATAGTCGCGGTAGTAGCCGACGCCGCCGGTGACCTGGTGCGCCAGCCGCAGCAGCTCGGGGACCGCCTCGCTCGCCTTCGCCTTTGCCATCGCGACTTCGCGCGCGGCCGGCAGCCCTTCATGCAACCGCCAGGCGGCCTGCGCCACCAGCAGCCGCGTGGCGACCAGGTCGCGCAGCATGTCGGCGCAGTGGTGCTGCACCGCCTGGAAGCTGCCGATCGGCCGGCCGAACTGCGTGCGCCGCCGCACATACTCCAGCGTCAGCTCCAGCGCCGCGCGGCCGATGCCCGCAAGCTCCGCCGCGCGCAGCGCCGCGCCGTGCAGCCGCAGCCGCTCCACTGCCTGCCCAACCTGGTCCTCCGCGGGCAGCGGCGCGCCAACGATCACGCCCGCGAAGCGCACCGCATGGAGTTCGTCGCCGCCGGCGCTGCGCATGGTCTCGATCTGCACACCGCCGGCGCCGCGCGGCACGGCGAACAGCGCCGGCCCGCCGTCGTCTCCGCTCAGCGCGGCGCTCACCAGCAGCGTGTCCGCCGCCGCGGCGCACTCGACGAACAGCTTGTCGCCGTCCAGCCGCCAGCCGGAGCCGTCGCGCGAGGCACAGGTCTGCCGGCGATCGTCGGGCGCGTCCTCGACGACGGGCACGACGAGCATGCGGCCGGCGACAAGCTCCTCCAGCAACCGGCGTTGTTTTTCGGCCACGCCGGCGTCGCGCAACAGCCACCCGCAGAGCACCGCGGCGACAAACGGTGTCTGCACCCCCGCCGCGCCCAGCGCCTCCGCCAGTGTGAAGGCGCTCAGTGCGCCGCTCGCCGGCCCGCCGAGCGCCACCGGCAGGCAAACCTCCAGCCAGCCGAGCGCCGTCAGCTCCCGCCAGAGGGAGGGCCAGTCTGCCTCGCGCCGCTCGCGCAACAGGCGCCGGGCGTTCTGAAAGAGCAGCTCCTGCTCCTCGCCCAGCAGCGACGGCAGCTCCAGCGGCACGGTCCGTTCCCCGTCTATTCTTTAGACATGGTTTCAAAACCGGCTCGATCGTCGTGTGCTGCGCGTGCATGACCACCAGAATGCCGGTTTTGAAACCATCTGTTAGTACCTATCGAGGCAGCCCCAAGCCCCGCGCCGCGATCACGTTGCGGGTGATATCGAAGCCACCCGCGGCGAAGTGATAGTAGAGGTGGTCGCGCTCGTCCTGCTCGAAGGCGCCGTCCGCGGGCGCGTAGGGCGAGCCGGCCTGCAGCGGGGCGAACGGCCCAAAGAGCTGCAGCGCGGCGGCCTCGATCGCGCGCTGCGTCTCGCGCTTGAAGATCAGCGCCAGCGAGGTCTCCTCCTGCGGCTCGCGGCCGGCCTCGCGCAGCGTCTCCAGCCAGCAGGCGGACAGGGCGACGACCTCGGATTCGATCGCCAGGCGGGCAAGCAGGTCGGCCGCCACCGCGTCCTCGCGCAACCGGCTTGCCGTCGCTGCAAGCAGCTCGTCGAAGGCGCCCGCGACGGCGCCGGGGCTGGCGAGCATCGCTCGTTCGTGGTCGAGCGCGCCCATGATCAGGCGCCAGCCGGCGTTCAGCTCGCCCACAAGCATGGTTCTTGGCACTTCCACGTCGTCGAAATAGACCGCGTGGTGCAGCCAGCCGCCGGCGGTGCGGCTGGCCGTGATCGTGATGCCGGGGCCGCGCATATCGACGATGAACAGCGAGATGCCGCGGTGCTTCGGCGCCTTCGGGTCGGTGCGGGCGGCGACCCAGCCGTAGTCGGCCATGTGGGCGCTGCTGGAGAACGCCTTCTGGCCGCGCAGCAGGAATGTATCGCCGTGCGCCTCGGCCCGCAGTTGCAGCGCGGCCAGGTCGGAGCCGGCCTCCGGCTCGCTGTAGCCAAGGAAGAACTCGATCTCGCCGCGGGCCAGGCGCGGCAGGAACGCGCGCCGCTGCGCCTCGTCGCCGTAGCGCAGCAGCGAGCGCGGCAGGAAGCTGATCGTGCCCGTGTCCAGACTGGGGCCGCGATGGTACTCGATCTCGCGCACGACGATCGCGTCGAGCGCGGGATCGCGCCCCTGCCCGCCGTACTCGACCGGCCAGGAGAGGCCGATGAAGCCCGCCTCGCCCAGCCGCCGATGGAAGGCGCGCGAGAACGGCACGCTCCAGCCGCCGAGCTGGTCCGAGTCGTGGTGCTCGCGCCGGGCCGCCGGCGTCAGCTCGCGGCGCAGAAAGGCGCAGACCGCGTCGCGCAGGGCGCGCTGCTCCGGCGTGTAGATAACGCGCATGGCGCCGGGCGGCTGGCCGTTCATCAAGCAGAGCTTAGCGCAGGGAGCGGTCGCGCGGCGCCTACCCCAGACGGCGCATTCCGGAGGTCGTGCCAGTGAACGAGTCCTGGGTGTCGCCAGGAGCACGGCGACGCCGCCCGGCGCACGAACTACAAACCGGCTTCATGCGGTGGCGGATCCCGCGATGATGCCCAAAGGCTGCTTCCCTCGCACGGGGTTTGCAGCGCTTCAGGAGGCCCTTCGCGAAGCGGGAAGGGGCAGGATTCGCGTGCGAACCCAGGTGGTTGGCGCCGCTTCGCGCCTACGCCGGCGGCAAGGCCGGTGGCGCGGCGCTGTAGACGTCGAGATCGAGCCGGCCCACCGGCTTGCCGTCCACTTCCAGCACCACGCTGTAGGTGCCGGGGCCAGCGAAGCTGAGGTCGTAGAAGAGCTGCACGAGCATGGTGCGCCCTTCCGGCCCGAACTGCACCGGCGTCTCGTTGGTGGAGACCACGATCTCGCTCTGTGGCGACCAGACGGTGACGATCCCCGTCGCCCGCTCGTTGGGCTGGCCGCGCAGGGCGAAGGCGATCCACATGACTTTGTGGACCGCCGGGAAGCTCATGGCGCCGACGCGCTCGAATACGCCGATGAAGGAGTACTTGCCGGCCGCGTCGATCAGGAAATGGTCGCAGAACAGGCCCCAGAGATAGCGCGGCCGCGAGCCGCCCGTGTCCTGCGTCACGGGAAGACGCCGCGCGTGATTAACGCCTCGGCCACGCGCCGCACGCCGAGCATGTTCGCCGCCTCGCGCATGCTCACGCCCTCGCGCTCTTGAATCGCGTGCACCTCGCCAAAGGCGCGGGTCATGATGCGGTGCAGCTTAACGTTGACCTCGTCCTCCTCCCAGAAGAAGGATTGCAGGTCCTGTACCCACTCGAAGTAGGAGACGACGACGCCGCCCGCGTTGGCGAGGATATCGGGGACGACTGGCACGCCGTTGGCCGCAAAGATCGCGTCGGCCTCCGGCGTCGTCGGCCCGTTGGCGCCCTCGACGATCAGCCCGGCGCGGACCTTGCCGGCGTTGCGCGACGTGAGCTGGCCCTCCATCGCCGCGGGCACGAGCAGATCGACCGGCAGCTCCAGCAGCTCCTCGTTGGTCAGGCGGTCGGTTCCCCTGATCGCCTGGGAGAGCGGCAGATGGCTGTCCTTGGCCGCGATCAGCTCGTCGGCGGAGAAGCCGGAGGCGCGGTAGATGCCGCCTTCCACATCGCTGACGGCCACAACGCGGGCGCCGGCCTGCGCCATCAACTTGGCCGTGACCGAGCCGACGTTGCCGAAGCCCTGCACGGCCACGCTGCTGCCTTCCAGCGTGCGGCCCAGGGTGCGCACGGCCTCCTGTGAGATGTAGAGCAGGCCACGCCCCGTGGCTTCAACCCGCCCCTGCGAGCCGCCGATACTGATCGGCTTGCCGGTGACCACGCCCGGCACCGAATGGCCGACGTTCATGGAGTAGGTGTCCATGATCCAGGCCATGATGCGCATGTCGGTGCCCATGTCGGGCGCGGGAATGTCGCGCTCCGGGCCGATGATGATGCTGATCTCTGCGGCGTAGCGCCGGGTCAGGTTCTCCAACTCGTGCGGCGTTATCGCCTTGGGATCGACGGCCACACCGCCCTTGGCGCCGCCGAAGGGCAGGTTGACGACCGCACACTTCCAGGTCATCCACATCGCCAGGGCGCGGACCTCGTCGAGATCGACCGACGGGTGGTAGCGGATGCCGCCTTTGCACGGCCCGCGCGCCTGGTCGTGCTGCACGCGGTAGCCGGTGAACATGCGCACGCTGCCATCGTCCATCTTCACGGGAAAGGTGACGGCCAGCTCGCGCTTGGGGTGGCGCAGCACCTCGGCCACGGAGGGCGAGAGGTGCAGGCGCTCGGCGGCGGCGTCGAACTGCGCGACGGCGGTGCGATAGGGGCTGGCGCTCTCGGGGAGAGGGCCGGGCTCGCTGGACTGCACGGCGCTCGTGGTCATCGGTCACCCTCCGCGCACGTTACATATGTGTTTCCAGCATAGCACGGCAGTGCAGCCATGCCGGACCGCGGCGGCAGCGGAGGCGTAGCCCGCTCGGATGAGTCCGGCGCGGGTTCGCGAGCGCGCCGAGACCCCTCTGCAGGCGCCGATTTCTGGCCCTGCGCTTGGAGCGGGGGCCAGGCGGGCGTTGACGGCTACTCGCCGATGATCTCCGTCGTGCCGGGGCGGCTGACGGTGAGGTGCGCCATCGTCGTCGTGGGCGTGGCGCCGTGCCAGTGTTTCTCGCCCGCCGGGATGATCGCCACGTCGCCCGTCTTGACGTGCACTTCGTTGCCTTCCGTGGCGACGATGCCCTCGCCCTCGGTGACGATCAGCACCTGGTCGAAAGTATGCTTGTGCCAGACATTGCGGGCGCCGGAGACGAACTTGACGTGCCCGACGCGGACCTGCTCGCTCTCCGTTGTGCCGACGATGGCGCGGGAGAGCACCTCGCCGCGCATGATCGGCGCCGTGTTCGGGGCGAAGCCGGAGGGGTCGTTGCGGACGATCTGCATGGCGTGGCTCCTCTCAGGCAACAGGGAACAGGCAAGAGACGAGGTGACAGGTGACAGGTTACAGGGGGGCGGCGGGACTGTCACCTGCAAAAGCCGGCCCTCTGACCTGCCGGGCGGCTGAAGCCGCCCCTACGCACGCTAGCAGCGCAGGAGGCCGGCGTTCGCCTTGGCGCTGAGCACGCGCCTGACCGATGCCTCGATCGACTGCCTGAAGGCCGGATCGGCCTGCATCTGCTGCATGACGGCGCCGGCCATTGGCTCGATGTCCGCCGGCTGGATCGTCAGCACCATGTCGCCGCCGGCCGCAAAGAACTTCCGGGCGCGCTCGGCGGGCGCGTAGCCGGCGACCGCCACGGCCGCGCCCATATCGTCGGAGACGATCACGCCGCCGAATTGGAGCTTGCCGCGCAACAGGTCGCTGATGATTTTTCCGGAGAAGACGGCGGGCACACCAGGATCGATCCGCGTGTAGCTCGCCAGCGCGACCATCACGAACTCGGCGCCGGCCTGGATGCCAGCCTGATACGGAGAGAGATACTGGTCGCTCTCACTGGTCACGCTGTCCGTGATGCCCTGCGCGGTGAAGTCCGTGTTGCCGGTGACCCGGCCGAGGCCGGGAAAGTGCTTGATCGTCACGGCCTCGCGGGCGGCGTGCATGCCCTTGATGAAGGCGACTCCCTTCGCCGCCGCCACGTCCGGCGTGTAACCATACTCGCGGTCCAGCGCCCCAATCGGCGCGTTGGCTGCCACGTTCGCCCGATCGACCGTGTCCAGCACCGGCGCGAGGTTGAGGTTCACGCCGGCCTCGCCGAGCTGTTGCCCCCACTTCGTCGCGGCCGCTTGCAGCGCGTCGCCTGTCATCTGGCCCTGCTGCAGCGCGGAGGGGATCGGGTCGAAGCCGGCGCCGTAGAAGGCCCGCAGGCTGCCCGGCTGCCCGCCTTCTTGATTGCCGGAGATGAAGAGCTTGACGCCGCCGGTGGCGTCCGACGTGGCGAGCCCTTGCAGCCAGTCCGTCGTCTGCTGCACCATCGCCATGCCGTTCCAGCCGTTGCCGAAGAGCACCACGTTGCCGGCATGTGCATTGGTGATCGCCGCGGCCGTCGCGGCCGAGCGCGGCTCGCCGCTGTTCAGGCCGACCATGAACAACTGCCCGACGCGCTGTGCGGGGGTGAGGCCGTTGAAGACCGTGTCCACGCAGCTAGCCGCCGCGCCGGGCGAACGCACCGGAAAGCCGCTGGGCGTGAGGCCGTCTGACGAAGAGGCCGTACTGCCGGCCGGCGCGCGGCCGAAGCCCGTCGTGCTGGTGCGCTGGGCCGTCGGTCCGGCCGTCGAGAATGGCGCCGTGGCAGCGCCGCGGGTGGCGGGAGCGCCGGCGGCCGTGGCCGGCACCGTTTCGGTGGTCCGCGTGGCGGCCACCGTCTGCGTGACGATCGTCACCGGGCTTGCCGGCGCCTGCTTCGCGCCGCCGCAGGCCAGGCCGAGCAGCAGCGCTGCCGCCAGCGCCGTCCCCTGCGCGAGCCGCGCTCGTGCTTTGCTGCACACGCACACCGGGCAACCGTCTCCCTCCGCCCGCCGCTGCTGGCAGGCGGGCCGCGTCGCAGAGTATCGTACCGTTGTGTACGGCAGCGGCAAACTGACGCCGCCGCTCAGCCGGCACAAGAGGCGGCGATGACCCAACAACACGAAGGCGGCGCGACCACCACGGGCGAACGTGAGCCCGGCATCTTCGAGGTGATCTACTCGGCGCGGGCGATGCGCCGGCTGAGGGCCGATCAGGTGCCGGAGGAGCTGCTGCTGCGCCTGATCGAGGCGGCGATCCAGGCGCCCACGCCGTCCAACATCCAGGGCTGGCGCTGGCTGATTGTGCGCGACGCCGAGCAGAAGGAGCGCCTCGCCGCGCTCAACCGTGAGGCCGTGCTCACATATCTCGAGCGCGGTTCGCGCCTGATTTCGCCGCAGTCGCCGGCGGAGGCCGAGCAGGCCGAGCGCAACCGCCGTGCCCTGCAGTGGCAGGCGGACCATCTGCAGGAGGCGCCGGCGCTGATCGTCGCCTGCACCGACGCCGACCCGGCGATGACGCCGAACTCGCGCCGCGCCGCCGGGGCGATCGTGATCTGGCCGGCGATCCAGAACCTGTTGCTCGCCGCCCGCGCCCTCGGTCTCGGCGCCACGCCCACCACGCTCGCGCTCAGCGACCGCGACGCCTTCCGCGCCGTCCTCGATCTGCCGGACGAGATCGAGGCGCACTGCCTGATTCCGGTCGGCTACCCGCTGGGCCGCTTCGGCCCGGTCTCGCGCCCGCCCGTGTTCGAGCTGCTGCGCTGGGACCGCTGGAGCTGAGCGGCGCCGAACCGGCTCGGCGGCCGGCGTGCGGTGTGCGGACGAGACGGGGCCAGCGCCGCTCTCCCCGGCGGCGGCGCTGGCCCCCTGCCCTGGCGATATGTGGGGTTGCTACGCTCGGGCAATGCCCTGGGCGGCGATCCCCTGGGCGGCGATCCCCTGGGCGGCGATCCCCTGGGCGGCGATCCCCTGCACGGCGATGCCTGGAGCCGCAATGCCCTGCGCGGCGATGCCATGCGGCCCGCCGCCGACAAAGACCTGCCGCACAAACACGCCGAACTGCTGCCCGCCGACCGTGACGTTGCCGGCGTTGATGTAGCCGGATACCTCGGCCTGATCACTGTCGGCCGGCACGAGCTGAATATCGAAGGTCAGCTGGAACGTTGTCGCTTCTGGCACGGGAGTCTCGTTCCTCCTAAACGCCTGACTGCCGCGTGCTGGCGCACGCATCTGAAGGTGCGAAGGGCCGACTGGCCGGAGGGCCAAACGGCACCCTGGGTTCGGACCGGCCTCCCGCCTGCCGGGGGTGAGCGGGGGCCGGAGGGCCGGCACGTGAGCTGCATGGCTCGACCGCCTACCGTGCAACTGGATCAGAGGGACCGATGGGAGATACCGGGTTGCCCATGCCGACCGCGGCCGGCGTACTTCCTGAAGTCGCGACGAGCGCGAGCGGATCGCCGGCGCCGGCGGGCACGATCGGCACCACACCGCTCTGCGCCAGCGTGGCGAGCAGTTCGGGCGTCGCCTCAAGTGGCACGCCGCCGCGTCGGGCCGCGTTGACGCCGCGCAGGCTTGCGGCTTGCTCCGCGCTGATCGGGCGGGCGGCGATGCGCCGCTCCTCGCGCACCAGCAGATAAGGCTGCTCGGCCGCGTCCGGCTCGGACAGGCGGCGCGGGCCGTGGATCGTCTCCGGCGCGTAGGCAAGGTTCACGACGGTGAAGGGCGCGGCAGGCAGCGACCAGATGCGGCCTTCGGCCCGTACGGGCAGCGGTGGCAAAGACGCGCCGAACGAGAGGCCGAGTTGCGCCCGCTCCAGCGCCAGGGCGCTGCGCGTCTCGCAGGAGGGCGAGAGGCGCGGCAGCTCGCGCATAAAGGTCTCCCACTCCACCTGGTAGCGGTAGAGCGGGTCGATCTTCGTGAGGTCGCCGATCTGGCTGGCCAGGTGGTCGATCAAGCCCCAGAGGGTGCCGCCGTCCACCAGTACGTATTGCACCAGCGTCTGTGGGAAGCGCAGGAAGAGCGCATAGGCGAGGTGGGCGCGGGTGATGAAGCCGTGGTAGGTCTCCGGTGCGTGGAAGGTGTTGTGAAAGGGGAACAGCTCCGGCCGCTCCCTCGCGAAGGGGTTGTCGTAGAGCAGCGGTGGCGCATCGAGCATGATGCGCGGCTTCAGCTCATTGTAGGCCCGCGGCCGGTCAGCCAGCGCCAGGTCGGTGCCGGTGCCGTTGTAGATCGTGAGCGTGTTGAGCCGCACGCCGCAGCCCAGCGCCCGCGCGAACAACGCCGTGGTCAGCGTCGCTTCCGCCTCGGCGGAGCTGTTGCCGGGCACGTCCAGCATGAAGGCACAGGTCACGCCGACGCCGCGTTCCAGCGCCGGCGCCAGCCGCGCCTCGAGCTGTTGCCAGCCCTTGAAGAAGTGCTTGGCGAACGCCTGTTGCGCGGTGGCCGAGACGGCGTCGACACCGACGAAGATATCCTGGCAGCCCGATTTGGCGAGCAGATCGAGGATCTCCGGCGTGAGCTGCGGCAGCGTGCCGTAGCCGTTCCAGGTGAGGCCGAGGCGCGCTTCGGCGATGGCGTGCAGCAGGCCCTTCGCGCTCTGCGGCGCGTTGAGGAAGTTGTCCTGCACGAAGAAGAGGTGCCGGGCGCCGAGCGCGTGCTGCTGCGCAAGCTCGCCCACGATGCGGTCGATCGTCTTCGCCTGCTCGCCCTGGCCCCAGAGCGTGGGACTGTAGCAGAACGAGCAGCGGAAGATGCAGCCGCGGCCGTGCTCGTAATCGAGCAGGCGCTGCGGGTTGGCCGTAAAGTAGGCGTTGAGATCGACGAGATGGTAGGCAGGCGCTGGGAGCGACGCCAGCGACTCGCGTGTCTTGAAAGCGCGCTGCAGCGTGACGCCGCCGGCCGTGCGCTGTGCCACGTTGATCAGCGGCGCCGCGCTCAAGCCGCGCAGGCGGCGCACCAGCGCCGCAGTCGCCTCCTCACCCTCGCCGGCCACGACATAATCGACCCAGGGGTAGTGCTCGAGCGCCTCCCGCGCGATCGCGCCGAAGTGCGGTCCGCCGAGCAGCGTGACGACGCCGGGATCTTCGGCCTTCAGCCGCCGCGCCAGCTCCAGACCCACGTGCGACTCCAGCGCCATCGAGGTGAAGCCGACCAGGTCCGGCCGTGTGTCGCGGATGGCGCGGACGGCCCGCTCGTAGAACCCGTCTGCCAGCCAGGCGGGGTTGCGCATCCCGCGCAGGTTCATGTCGACCAGCGCGACATCGACGCCGTCCTCCTCCAGCGCCGCCGCGATTGTGAGCAGGCCCAGCGGCGGAGCCAGCTCCTGCCGGTCGTGCAGCCCGTTCGGCGGCTGCACCAGCGTGACGCGCATCGCTCCCTCCTTGACGACGATGGACGATGAATGGCTGCGTGATGGCGGACTCTGCCCGGTCTCTGCGGCGAAAGTGCGTTCAGCAGCCGCTCCGATCGGCGGCCCGAAACAGGTGCCGGGTTGCCTGATGGAGGTAACCCGGCGTCGATCTGCGGCAGCGCGCCGCATCTGTCTCTATCAGGATATGCTGACAGTCAAGCGAGTTCAGGCGTGGCGCCGCATGGGCGCGCGGCGCATGCACCGCTTCGATAGCGCAAAATCCGTGCGGGCACACAAGTTTCGCGCGGTGGAGGACGCGGCAACGGACCCGCCGCGGCGGCGCCAGCAGAATCGCTACCCATGGGCGCTCAGCCGGCGGCGGCGATGCGCGGTCCCAGGGCGCCGATCAGCGCGTGCAGCCGCTCGTGTGTGCCGGCGCCGAGGCGCTCGGTTTCGATGCGTTCGAACTGCTCCACCAGCTCCGCGTCGGCGGCGGAGTCGAGCTGCCGCTCGAGCAGCGGGAAGAGCTCGTCCGTCTCGCGTGCGATGTGGGCGCGGAGAAAGGCGCCGTACTCTCGCGCCGCGACCCGCAGCCGTTCCGCTGCCCCCGCATTGCCGGGCGCCCAGGCGGCCGCGGCCTCGATCAACTCGGCGGCCAGCCGGCGACCGGATGCATGGTCGGCTTCGAGCTGGGCGACGATCGCCGCGCCCGCCTTGCCCAGGCGCGGGAAGATGGCGTCTTCTTCCTTGGCGTGGTGGCAGCGGTCGACAAACACCGTGAAGAACTCGCCGAGATCGGCGAAGACCGAAGGCGGCACCGGGACGCCGTCCATCGCCCTGGCCACGGCACGGTCGAGTTGATCGAGCACGGCAAGCACTGCCTCGTGCTCCTCGCGCAGGGTTTCGATAGTGCGCATCATCTCTTCCTCTGCGAACAGCGAATTCGGCGGGCGCCGTCGCGTTTCTTCGCGTTGGCTCCATTGTCGTGGGCGCCACCGCGTCGCGCTGCGAGGCAACGACCGGGACTTATGCGGGGTGAAGCCCCGCAAGCCAGGAGGACTCTACCCGGCAGACAGCACGACTGCGCTGGTGGGAGCTAAACGTATCTCAGTACGATTGGCATGGCGGGACTGAGGCCGCGGGGGCGGGAGATGGACAGCCCGTTGAGCTATGTCTACGTCGACGAGCGCTGCAACGCCTGCGGATCGACCTATCCGCTCAGCCTGCATGAGCTTTACTTGAAGCAGTGCTCAATGCAGTAAGCAAACCGGAAACCCGGAGAGGAGCACCCGATGGCCGAGCACGTTCCTGAAGACATCCGCGAGCACGGGCCGCTGCAGTCCGAGCTGCGGCTGGTGCAGATCGCCGACGAGGTGCAATCGCTGAAACAGGAAGCTGCCTGGCAGCGCGGCGATCGCGCGGCGCGCACGCTGGTCAAAGAAGGAAAGTTGCGGGTCGTGCTCACGGCCATGCGGGCGCGCACCAGCCTGCAGGAGCACCGCACCGAAGGGGCAACGACGATCCAGTGCATCGACGGACGGCTGCGTGTGCTGGCGCTGGAACGCTCGATCGAGCTGCTGCCGGGCGCGTTGATCGCACTGGACGCCGGCCTGCCGCACCGTATTGAGGCGACGGCGGAGTGCGCGTTTCTGCTCACGATCGCGCGGTGAGGGCGGCGGCCGACATCGCCCTCACTGCGCCGGCTGCAGCAGCTCGGCCAGCGAACGGATGATGCGATCGGGCCGCACGGTTGCCCCCGCGGGCAGCCCTTCCCCGGCACGATCGAGCCAGATGCCGCGCAGTCCCAGCCGCTGCGGCACCGCCACCTCCCACTCCAGGTTGTCGCCGACCATCCAGGCCGTGGCCGGCGCGGCGTCGAGCGCCCGCAGCGCGGCGCGGTAGACCCGCTCATCCGGCTTGCCCCAGGGGTTTTCGCCCTCGATCAGCACGACCTCGAAGTGCCGCGCCAGGTCGAAGCGCTCGATCTTCGCCCGTTGCGGCGGCCCGGCGCCGTTGGTGAGCAACGCCAGGCGCACGCCGCATGTGCGCAGCGCCGCCAACGCCTCGATCGCGCCGGGCAGCGGGCAGATCGCCGCCTCACGCCGAGTATGCACGATCCGGGCCAGCTCGCCGGCGAGCGCATCGCAGTCGACGCCGCCGGCGTCCAGCGAGGCGATCGCCTGCCGCAGGATCAGCCGCCGCGAGGCGAGCAGATCGAGCCGGCCTTCGCGGTGCCGCGCCGCGTCTGACCAGTACCAGCGCCGGGCGCGCTCGACCGCCTCGCGCAGCGCCGCGGCGTCCAGGCCGGGCTGCCGCGCGCACGCTTCCGTGCAGGCAGCGGCCCACGCCGCCTCCGTGCCGCCGCTGTCGTCGAGGATCGTGTCGTCCAGGTCGAGCAACATCGCGGCGGGCAGAGCGCCGGTTGTGGGCGGGTGCATGCCTGATCGATACCCGATCGGCCGCGGAGGTGCAAAGCACCAGGTGCACCGCCCATATACTGAGAGCGAACAGCGCGGAGCAAACACCATGACCGACGACGAACTGATCGCCAAATGGATCGAGCCGAACCCGCATAAACCATGGGCGGAGGAGGCGGTCGTGCGCGATACCCTGATCCCGGTATGGTCGCTCGTCGGCTACCGCGATGCCTATGAGGGCGATTTGCAACGGGTCGCCTTAGGCTTCCGCCTGCCTATTGAGGCTGTGGAGGCAGCGATGGCGTACTACGCGGCGCACAAGTGCATTATTGATAACCGCATCGCCGCAAACGCGGTTTAGCCAGGCGTGTTCAATTTCCTTATCGACCACAACATTAATCAGGATCTGGCCGATCTTCTCAGAGCAAAAGGACACTCGGTCGAGACGGCGCTCGGACGGGGCCTGGCGCGCGTTGGCGACGAGGCGCTCCTGCTGCACGCGGCCACCCACGGAGAGATCCTGGTCACGCACAATATCAAGGACTTCGAGCTGCTGCACGACGCCTGGCGGCGCTGGACGGCCGCGTGGGGTCTGGACCAGCCCACGCCGGCATCCTGATCCTGCCTCAGCCTCGGCCTGCGGACGCTTCAGCCATGCTGCTGGAAGCGTTCCTCGGTCTCGGCCTGCCGCTGACGAACGAGCTGTACCGCTGGCGCATGGCGGCGGGCTGGCAGCGGCGGCCGTAGCGCCGCGCGGCTCAGCCCGGCTTCTGCGCCACGATGATGAAGCGGCTCTCGGTCAGCACCAGGCCGTCTTCGGTGAGACAGGCCCGCTCCAGCGCCAGCAGCGGGTCGAGATCGCGGTTGAGCGCGAAGTCCGGGATCTCCCACGGCATCACCGAGAGCAGATAGACCAGCTCGCTCAGCGAAGGATAGGCGACGCGGTACTCGTGCTCACGGTCGAGCACGATCGCCAGGCCGGCCGCCACGAAACCGGCGGCGTACTCGTGGTGCAGACCGTCGAAGCGCTGTTTGCGCGGGAAGAAGCGCTGCAGCTCCCGCCAGTTCCGCCCGCCCACCTGCTGGGTGACGATGTGCCCGCCGCTGTGCAGCACCCGCGCGATTTCAGCGCAATCCAGATATTCGTGCCGGTTGAGCACCAGGTCGAAGGCGCCGTCGCGGAACGGCAGGCGCAGGCTGTGCGCGGCCAGCACGGAGACGCCGAGCGGCGCCAGCCGTCGGGCGGCGACCGGCGCGTTGGGCGGCCACTCCTCCGTGGCGAGCACACACGCGGGCAAGTCGGGCCGCAGCGAGGAAAGCACTTCGCCGCCGCCGGTGCCCATGTCCAGCGCGGCGTGCCCGCCGGCGGCATACTGCCGAACCAGCGCCTCGTAGCTCCACGGCGGACCGGGGTCCAGCAGACGAGCGCGCACGGCGCTCAGATCCCAGCCGGAGAAGGCGCCGGCGCGCGCGGCCGATCGCTCCAGCCGCTGGCGGGCCGCTTCATGCCGCTCGTGCATCCGCGTATGCCCTACCCGCCGGCGGCCGGCCGCACTTCGCCCAGCGCCTGCCGGTACAGATCCAGGATCGCGGCTTCGAAGCAGACGAAGCGCACCTCCGCGACGGCAGGGGCCGAGGCCAGCGCCTCGCGCGTGGCAGCCACGGCGATCGGCGCGGCCCGCGCGGCAGGGAAGCCGTAGATGCCCGTGCTGATCGCCGGGAAGGCGAGACTGCGCAGACCGTGCTGCTGTGCGAGGGCGATAGAGGCGCGGTAGCAGCTCGCCAGCGTGGCGTCTTCGTCGAAGCGCCCGCCTTCCCAGATCGGCCCGACCGTGTGGATGACGTGCGGCGCGGGCAGCCGGTAGCCGCCGGTGAGCACCGCCTCACCCGGGTCGCAGCGGCCGATTCCACGGCACTCTTCCCAGAGGCCGGGGCCGGCGGCACGGTGGATCGCGCCGCAGACGCCGCCGCCCGGCAGCAACGCCTCGTTCGCCGCGTTGACGATGGCATCGACGCGCTCGCGCGTGATATCGCCCTGCACCGCCGTCAGCGTTGCCGTCATCGCCGCCTCTCCACGCTGCTGCCCTCTTTGTCCATGGTACGCGCGTACGCGCGTATGCGTCGATGCGTCATGCTCGGGCGGAGGGAGCGTGATCGTGATGCTGGCCCGTCGTGTTCACAACTGCCCGGCGCTCAGCGGGCGACGTAACCGCCGTCCACCACCATCGCCGCGCCGGTGACGAAGGTGGACTCGTCCGAGGCGAGGAACAGCGCCATGCGGGCGATGTCTTCCGCCTCGCCCACGCGCGGCATCGGCTGCATGCGCTTCAACCGCTCCAGCGACTCGGCCGTGCCGCCGGTGATCCGCTCCACCATCGCCGTGTTGATCACGCCGGGGCAGATGCAGTTGACACGCACGTTGTAGCGGGCGTATTCGAGCGCCGCCGTGCGCGTGAGGTTGACGACGCCGGCCTTCGAGGCGCTGTAGGCCGCGGCGCCGTGCCAGCCGACCAACCCCGCCACCGAGGCGGTGCTGATGATGCTGCCCGCGTTCTGCTGCGCCATCACCGGCAGCGCGTATTTCATCCCCAGAAAGACGCCGGTCAGGTTCACCGCCAGCACGCGCTGCCACTCTTCGAGGCTCTGCTCGGCGAGGCGCGCGGACGGCCCTTCGATGCCCGCGTTGTTGAAGAGAATGTCGAGCCGGCCGTGCGCCGCAAGGACGCGCCCGATCAGCGCCTGCACCGCGCGCTCCTCGCTGACGTCCGTCTGCTGAACGATCGCGTCGCCGCCGCCGGCAGAGCGGATGCCGGCCGCGGTCTCTTCGCCGGCTGCGACGTTGACGTCGGCGAGCACCAGCTTCGCCCCTTCCGCGGCGAACAGCCGCGCCGTCGCCCGGCCCATGCCCGAGCCGGCGCCGGTGATGATCGCCGTTTTGCCGTCCAGTCTGCCCATGCGCGGTACTCCTGCCTGCTGCTGGCGGCAGCGTAGCACGGGAGGGAAGAGGGAACAGGGAATAGAGGGCGTTGGGCGGAGAGCGTACGGGTAACGCGACGGGTGACAGCCCTCGCCGCCCCCTGTACCTTGTATCCTGTATCCTGTTCCCTTATTCCCTAACCGGGGGTTGGTTATGGCGTTGGGAGGCTCGTCCGGGGCGCCGCCGCTGCCGCCGGGCGCCGGGGCGGTACAGACGACGGCATCGGGATTGCAGTACCACGAGATCGCCGAAGGCAGCGGCGCTGAGCCGCAGCAGTACCAGAAGGTGAGCGTGCACTACACGGGCTGGCTGGAGGATGGCAAGAAGTTCGACAGCTCGCACGACCGGCGCGAGCCGTTCTCGTTCACACTCGGCGTGAGGCAGGTGATCGCCGGCTGGGACGAGGGCGTGGCGACGATGCGCGTGGGCGGCAAGCGCCGCCTGCTGATTCCACCCGAGCTTGGCTACGGCGTCCGCGGCGCCGGCGGGGTGATTCCGCCGAACGCGCGCCTGATCTTCGACGTGGAGCTGCTCGGCGCGAAGTAGCCGCACGGGCTACGCGGCGAGCGGCAGACGCAGGGTGCGCAGGAACGCCAGCGCAAAGGCGGCGAATGCCGCCAGGGCGATCAGGCCGCCCGAGAGCAGGCCGCCGGCGCCGGCGGCCTGGCCGAACAGCAGTTGCATGCTGCTCATGCCCAGCAGCCCCGTTGCGGCCAGGCCGAACAGTGCCGCGCCGATCGTCGCGCTGAAGCTGTCGGACAGCAGTCCGCTGCGGCGCCGCATGGCCGTCCGCTGAAGCAGCCACCAGCCGCCCAGCGTCAGCAGGCCCAGCACGCCAGCGGCAAGCCGGTACCGCACGACTTCATCGAAGTGGTGCGCCGTGGCGGCCGCCTCGCAGCTCCCAGCCCGTGGATAGTATTCGAGGAAGTCGGCGCAGCGGGCGGGGACGTAGGTGACGCCGTTGCTGTCGCCGGCGACGAAGCTCTTGCCGAAGGCCGCGCCGAAGGCGCCGGCCACGAGGCCGCTGGCGCCGATCGCGCTCATGCCGATGCCGAAGAGGAGACCGAGCGCCAGGGCCAGCTCGGCGCCCAGCCGCGGCAGCGAGGCATCGCCCGCCTCGGCAGCGAAGCGGCGGGCGACGGTGCGTGGCGAGCCGAAGCGGTCGATCGCGCGCTGCTCGGCCTCGCGCCAGGACCGGCCCTCACCGCCGAGTTGCCGTGCCGTTTCGCGCAGATGATCTTCGGCTTCGAGCAGGATGCGGCGGGTGCGGCGGCCGTCCCCGCGCAGCTCCGACGCCAGGCGGTCGAGATACGCGTCGATCGGGCCCAGCTCGGGCGTCATGCCGTCCCTCCCAGCACCGCCTCCACGCCGCGGGCGAAGGCGCCCCAGGTCTGGCGGCGTTCCTGCAGCGCCTCCGCGCCCAGCGCCGTGATCGCGTAGACGCGGCGGCTGCGGTTCGCCCCCGGCGCCCAGCCGCTGCTCAGCAGCCCGGCGCGCTCCAGCCGGTGCAGCGCCGGGTAGACGGTGCCCTCGGGTAGGTCGAAGGCGCCCGCGCTGTGCTCACGCAAGGCGGCGATGATCGCGTAACCGTGCGCCGGGCGCTCGGATACGATCGTCAGCAGCAGCAAATCGAGGTGGCCCTTGAGCAGTTCGGCCCTCATACTTTGCAATGCTAGGTATAAACACCGGCCACGTCAACCAGCGCGCGAAGCAGCTGGGGCGCCTGCAGCGCTGCTGGTGGTAGGCTGCCCGGCGCCGTGCTGCGCCTGCCGATGGTCTGCGGCCCCGGCGACGATCAGCACCGCCTGCACCTCTTCCCCAGGCGAATGGACGACGGCCGGCGGGTGATTCCGCTGCCGGAGCGCGTGGCGCGCTGGCGCTGGTCGCGGGGGTACGTCGAGAACGCGGCGGATGCTGTCGTGCTCGCGCTCCGCGACGAACGCGCCGCCGGCCGCACCTTCACTATGGCCGAGCCGCAGGCACTGAGCATGGCCGAATGGGTACGCGCGATCGGCGTGGCTGCCGGCTGGGATGGAGAAGTCGCCGTTGTGCCGGATGGCACGGCGCTCTACGGCGGCACCCTTGCCGGCCTCGACTTTCGGCACGAGTGGATCGTCGATTCGGGCCGCCTTCGCCGCGAGCTGGGCTGCACCGAGGCGCTCCCACGCCCGGAGTCGCTGTGCCGGACCGTTGCCTGGGAGCGAGCGCACCCACCGGCCGCCCCACACGAAGCGCTCTTCGAGTACGCCGCCGAGGATGCCGCGCTTCGCGCAGCCGGGTGGCGCCCGTAGCGCCCGTGTATGCCGCAGCCGGTGCGCCGCAGCTTCTCCAAGCTGCGCAGCGTGCGCGGCGGGTCTATGCGGCTGCCGGGAACGGTCACCGATCTTGCCGGCCTCTGTCTTGACATATGTATAGACTACCTGAAAACTGAGATCAGAAACTCGCAGGCAGGTGAAAGCCGTGGCGATCTCTGCGCGAGCGACAATCCATCTTAGCGCGGTGCGGCAGTCGCTCGGAATCTCGCGCGAAGCGATGGCGCGTCTGCTCGACGTCAGCGCCAAGTCGATCGAGCGTTGGGAGGAGCGCGACGCGCTGCCGGCCAGTGTGCTGCTGCGTCAGCGCCTGGCGGAGGTGCAGGAGATCGCCACGCTGGCGCACATGGTCTTCGAAGCCGACGCGATCCGCGGCTTCTTTGCGACGCCGCTGCCGGCCCTGGCGGGCCACACTCCGTTGCAGGCCATCGCCAATGGAGACGGAAGCCGCGTGCTCAGTATGCTTGCCGCCGCTTACGAGGGAGCGGCGGTGTAGGTGGCGCTTGACGATCAGCTGCATCGCTGGCACGGCGCCGCCTACCGCCATATCCCCCACGGCTCCGGCTTCGATGTCCTGGACTTCCGTTTCGCCGGCCGCAGCGCAGACAACCGCTGGAACGCCGCCGGCGAACCGACGCTGTCCCTGGCCGGTGACCTCGCCACGGCGATCGCCGAGTTCGCCCGTCACTTCCAGGTGTTGCAGTCACCGCAGCTTGGTCCCTTCGCCGTGGAACGGCAGGTTTACCGCCTCGAACTGCGCCTCGAACTGCTCGATCTGCGTGAGCCGGCCGTGCTGGAAGCGCTCTCGCTGGCCGGAGCGCCGCAGCGCTTCCTCGACCGTGCTGTGGCGCGAGCGACGGCGCGGTTCGTTCGCCGTACGACGGCCGCGCAGGCGATCATTGTGCCGTCAATGGTCTTCCTCGATCAGCCCGATCGCTGGATTCTGGTCGTATTTCTCGAGTGCTTGCCCGCCGATCCGCGGCGCTTCATCAGTTCAGCCGTAGCAGACACGGCCTTCCGGCTCACAGCGGCTGACCTTGAACCGCCGCGGTGACACGAATAGCCCGCCGGCCAGCCTCAGCCGACGCGCCGCAGCTTGGAGAAGCTGCGCAGCTCGCGCGGCGGATCCATGTGACTGCCGCGGATCGTGTAGCTGACCTCGCCCACGTAGATGTCGCCGTGCGAGTCGACGGCGATACCGTGCGGCGCGATGAACTGCCCCGGCGCCTCGCCTTCGTGCGCATCGCCGAGACGGCCGAGCAACTCACCCTTGGGGCTGAGGATGCTGACGCGGTGGCCGAGGCCGGGCGCATCGTCCGGACCGCTCATGCCGTTCAGCTCGCCGATGTAGATGTTGCCGTCCGGGCCGATCGTCATGCCGTCCGGGCGGTGGATGTTGTTCCACATCGTGAGGAAGGCGCCGTTGGCGTCGAAGATCTGCACGCGGTGCGCCTCGCGGTCGGCGATCAGGACGCGGTCGTCGTCGTCGACGGCGATGTTGTGCGGCCAGATGAACTGGCCGGCGTCGATGCCGGTGCCGCCCCAGGTGCTGACGTACTCGCCGGACTCCGTGTATTTGTGCACGTGCGAGTTGCCGTAGCCGTCGCTGATGAAGATGTGGCCGGTCTTGCGCGACTGCGCCGCGTGCGTGGGCCGGTTGAAGGGCTTGCCGCTCCACTTCGGCGCCGGCTCGCCGCGCCTGCCGATCGTGAGCAACAGCTCGTCTTTCGGTGAAAACTTCGTGATCACATGCGTGCCGTCGTCGGCGCAGTAGACCGTGTCGTCGGGCGCGATCCAGAGGCCGTGCGTGCGCTCGCTGAACAGCCCCTGGCCAAAGCTGCGCAGGAAACGGCCGCCCCGATCGAAGACCAGCACCGGATACGCTGCATTGCGCGTCATCACATACACGTGGTCCTGGGAGTTGACGGCCACCGCAGGGCATTCGCGTGGCGTCATCCCCGCCGGCATCTGCTCCCAGGCCGGCAGCGCCTCGTAGCTGAAGTTGCCGCTGCCCACGATCACACCCGCGCTCGTCATTGTCGCCCTCCCGCGCTGTTCTGCCGTTGCTCCGCGCGGCCATTATGCCAGCGCCGCTCGATCGTTGCACCGCCGTTCCACCACGATGCAGCAGACGACGTGGGCGCGAGGGATGGATGCGCTATCTGCTGGACGAGCACCTCTCTGCCGCGAGCGCGAGGATCTGCCGCCTGCGCTTTCAACTCGATGCCGTCTGCGTCGAGGAACTGGGGCGCAAGGGCCGCACGGACGAGGAACAGCTCGACTACGCCGCGGCAGAGGGGCGGGTGATCGTCACGCGCGATCGGGAGGACTTCACCGAGTTGACCTTCGCCTTCGCGGAGGACGCTCGCCCTCACGCCGGGGTGCTGCTCGTCCCAGAATCCATAGGCCAAGGCGATCACTTTGGCATCGCCGCATCGATCGCGCGTTACGAGCGGGAGCATCCGGACGGCATGCCGGCGTACATGGTCGATTACGTCCGCGGCGGGCGCGGCTGACCGGGCAATCGCGGGAAATGTGCTCGCACCCATTCGGGCGTGATCGCGTCCTGACGGGCGAGGTGGGCGTCGATCTCGTCGGGGAAGGCCGCGTAGTAGTCGAGCGCCGCTTGCCGCTGCGCGGGCGTGAGCCAATCGTAGCCCAGGGCCACCCGCTCGGCGAGCGAGAGGCCTGGCTCGGTGATCGTGCGGGCGCCGTCGATGATCTCCCAGACGCCGATGCCCGTGCCCGCGACCTTGGCGCAGCGGCCCGACGGCTCGGTGGCGAAGTACACTCCGGGCACGCGCCGCATTTTCTCCGCTTCGCTTACCGTCTCGGTCGCCATTGCCGCAAGCTCCCTGGGTAGCCGCATCGCCCCCACATTCAGTATAGGCGCGGCAAGGCGTTGGCCAGCGCACCCATCCGGCTGCGGCGCTCAGACGTCGGAGAGAGCATAGGCGACAGCTTGTTCCAGCGACATGGCGCGGCCCTCAGCCCAGGCAGCGTCGAAGGCAGCATTCCCTATGCCCTCTCGGATCGCCTTGGTCGCTTCGCTATAGCTCTGAATGCCGGAGCGGGGCGGCACCGGGATGCCGGTCGCTTCCCACCGTCCGACCGCTGCACCCAACAGGCGCGCCGCGGGCCCGGTGCGCCCGCAAGGCGGGCCGCACGGCCACGCCGTCATGCTGTTCGAAAATCTCGGTGAGCAGCGCATCGTGGCGGGCCATGGCCCGGCGCATGGCGACGGGGTGCTCCTCCCACGGCCGGGAGGAACCCTCCACGTCCGTGAAGAGAAACGTGATCGTGCCCGTGGGCAGGGGCCGGGCCGTCCACGCGCTGGCGCCGAACGATTCGGCCCATTCTAGCAAGGGCACGATCGCCGCGCTCACGCCGAGATCAACGTGGGCGCTGCGTGCATTGGCGAACGGGTCCGGGCCGGTCCGAGGCGGCGGTCATGCCCAGATCTCGGCCAGGTTCAGAGTGAAGCCGGGGATGACGTCTTCGCCGGAGAGGACGCCGCTCTCGGCGACGCGCATGACCGGCCGGTTCGGCGCGTAGATGAAGGCCACCCGAGCCTCCGGGTCGATCACCCAGACAAGGCGCACGCCTGAGCGCAGGTAGTCTTCGACCTTCTCGGCCATCTCGGTGAAACGGTTGCTGGGCGAGAGCACCTCGACCGCTAGGTCCGGCGCACCGGGCCAGATGCCTCGCTCCGGCGCCTCGCGCTCGATCCGCTCTGCCCGAACAAAAGCGCAATCGGGAATGCGCACGGTATCCGGATCGTGCTCCAGGACGAAGCCGCCGTCGGCTCCGAAGCAAAATCCCAGCTTGTGTAGCTTAACGAAGGAGCCGATCTCAATTGCAGCGTTCATTGCCACGACCGAGGATCGCCAGTTGGGTGGGGGCATCGGCACCAGCTTTCCGCACACGAGCTCGTATTCGTGCTCGCCGTCATCCGGCAGCGCCAGCAGATCGTCGACGGTCAGGAGCCGTTGAGCCGGGGCGTTCGCCATCGCACACCTGCGCTTTCGCTCTCAGTGTACGGCAGGCTCGTTCTCGTCGGACGAACCCTGCTCAGGCGAACACGGCGTCCACCAGCGTGATGCGGACGGCCTCCGGCGTGAGGTTCAGCGGCAGGCCGCCGGCGCGGCGATCTTCCTCCAGCAGTTCCGGCGGCTTAGGCGCGTCGTATTCGATCGTCGCCGGCTCGGCGGAGAGCAGTTGCCCGCGCAGGGCGGCGGCGTTGCCGGCCACGAAGACGGCGTGCAGGTTCTCGGCGGAGAGATGGCGGCGCACGGCGGTGTTCACCTGCGCGGCCGAGAGGGCGTGAAGCTGTCCGCGCATCCAGCCCGTGAACGCGGGCAGGCCGTGCCAGCGCTGGTCCAGCGCGTAGCCGAGTTGCTGGCTCTGCGTGCGCGTCATCAGGAAGACGTTCTTCATCAGGTAGTCGCGCGTGGCGGCGAACTCGTCTTCGGAGAGGCCGTTCTCGATCAGGCGGCGCAGCTCGTACAGCGCCAGCTTGAACGCGAAGACGGCGTGCTGTGGCTCGACCGGCCGGATCCAGATCTCGAAGAGCTGGGCGCGGCGGGCGACGTTCGGCTCGGGGAAGAGCCGGTACATGCCGCCGGGAAAGGCCTCGACGTAGGCGTAGTCGCCGTAGTTGAGGCCGCGGGCCTCGCGCAGCCGCTGGTAGAGCCGGCCGAGCGAGGCGCGGTGCTCGCCCAGCCAGGCGCGCGCCAGCCACAGCGCGGCGAAGTCGGGGTGCGCCCGCGTGACCGCGATCGGGTGGCCGAAGGAGATCGCGGTGGCGCGCGTGTCCTTGTCGATGATCTCGACCTGGAGGCCCCGGGGCCTCACCCCCCGGCCCCCTCTCCAGATGACTGGAGAGGGGGAGGCCGAGGTAGAGGATTGGATTGTGCCAGACGGCAATGTTTTCAGGTCGGCGCGGAGGCGGGTGATGAACGGGTCTGGGGCGTCGCCGGCGAGGGCGGCGGTGAGCTTGGCCCGCGTGTAGTGCGCGGCGATGAAGGCGCGCGCGTCCTCGATCGTGATCGCGTCGATGCCGGAGACGCTGCCCAGCGCGGGGTGGGCGTACGGCGTGCCGGCGAAGCAGTTGCCCTGCAGCCGTTCTTTGCCCAGCTCCTCGTCGTTGCTGCCGCGCAGGTCCTGGACGAGGGCGTTGCGCTGCGTCTCCTTGACCCGGGCGAAGTCGCTTTCGCGCAGGCCGGGACGCAGCAGTTGCGGCAGGGCGATCTCAAGAAAGCGCTCGGCCGCGTCGCGGTGCACGACGCCGCTGAACACCGTCTGCTCTTTGTCCACCTGCGCCTCGAAGCTGGCCGCCAGCGGGAAGAGGGCGCGCGTGATCTCCTCGTAGCGCAGCTCGCGGCTGCCGCCCTCGGCGATCAGCGCGGCGGCAAGCTCCGCCAGCCCCTCCCTGCCCGGCGGATCGTCCACCGAGCCGGCGGCGAACAGCAGCTTCAGCCGCAGCACCGGCAGCGGCGAGGGCTGCTGAAGCCAGGCGTCGCCTGCCCCTGCATCGCTGGGGATCGGCTGTGCGTTGAACGCCTCCGATGATTGCGCCGCGCTCTGGCCCGCAGGGGAGGGCTCATCTGCGACCTCCCGGAAACCTTCGGTCAGCCCTTCCCGCGTCGGCAAGGGAGACGCGGCCTGCCGCGGCGGAGTTAGCTCTCCGGCGAAGGAGTCCAGCGGCGGCGCCGCGGCCAGCGCCTCCGGCAGCGGCTCATGCGAGAGCGTGGTCTGCACGAGGCGGGCGTCGCGGAAGTAGCGCCGCGCGGCGGCGAGCAGGTCGTCGGGCGTGAGCGCGTCGTAGACGCGGAAGAGGTTATTGAGCGTGTCGTAGCTGCGGCGGAAGCGCACGAAGCGCGCCAGCGTGCCGGCGATCGCCTCCGAGTTGTCGAGCGAGCGGGCGAAGGCGTAGCGGTTGTGCGACTTCGCCTCCTGCAGCCGCGCGGCGGCGACGGGCTCGCGGCGCACGGCGGCGATGGTGTGCAGGATCGCGTCGCGCACCCAGTCCGCGTCTTCCGGCCGTTTCAGCCTTGCCAGCACGCCGGCCAGCTCCGGGTCCTGCGTGCTGGGCAGATTGGGCAGCAGGCGATCGACGATCTGCTCCTCTTCGACCAGCCGGTGGTACAGCTCCGAGGTTTCGCCGAAGTGCAGGTCGAGCAGCGTGTCCAGCGCCGCCCAGTCCGGCTCGCTTTCGGAGAAGGCGGGGCCGTGGAAGGCGACGGTGACCCAGGGCAGCGTCGGCGACGGCCAGGGCACGTGCGCCGCGATCGGGCCGCTCGGCGCCGGCTCCCGTGGAATCGCGGGCGGCGGCGTGTCCTGCGCGGGGCCGTGCCAGGCGCCCCAGTGCCGCTCCACCAGCGCCAGCGTCTCGCGCGGATCCACGTCGCCGGCGACGATCACGCTGGTGTACTCGGGCCGGTACCAGCGGGCGAAGAACGCGCGCGAGTAGGTGAACTGCTCGGGCATCACCTCGATGTCCTGGAGGAAGCCCATCGTCGTGTGCCGGTAGGTGTGGACGCGGAAGGCGTGCTCGCGCTGGACCTCAAACAGCTTGGTCAGCGGGTTGGAGGCGCTCTTGTTGTACTCACCTAAGATCGCGCGGGCCTCGGTACGAAACGCCGGCTCTGCGTAGTCGAGGTGCATGAAGCGGTCGGCTTCGATCTCCAGCATCGTGGCGAGGTCTTCGCGGGCGCAGGTGACGTGGTAGTTGGTGTAGTCGTCGGTGGTGTAGGCGTTCTGGCGGGCGCCGGCGCGCGTGATCAGCGCTTCATAGGCTTCGGGCGAGAAGCGCGGCGTGCCGCGAAACATCATGTGCTCGAAGAAGTGCGCGAAGCCGGACTTGCCCGGCTCGACCTCGTTGCGCGAGCCGGCCTGCACGGGAATCTGCAGCGAGACCAGGTTGGGGAAGCCGGTGGGCACGACGATCACGCGCAGGCCGTTGGCGAGCGTGGCCTCGGTCGCCGCGAAGGGCAGAATCTCGCCGCTCATGGGCGGGCCGCCGCTGAGACGGGATCGTGCGTACGGATCATCATTTCCCCTCGCTGCCGTGCCGGCTGGGCCTGATTATCCCGTGCGGCGGCAGCGCAAGGCCAGACACTGGCATTCCTGTCTCCGGCGCCGGCCGCGGGCTACTTCTTGCGGCCGGCAAACGGCGTCTGGGCCGGTATCGCGGCGCGCGGGGGTGGGCTACACTAGCATCTGGTTTTGCCTGCCGGCGCCGGCGGGCGCGGGCGGTGAATCCGCTACGATGGCTGCGGTTGCGGCGCGCATGCGCGCCGCTGCCGCATTTTGGGAGCACGGCCGGCCTTGCCGCCGGCCGGGGGAACAACGCCGTGGCCGAAGATCGAGTCGCTCTCACCCGCGATGGGTTGGCGAAACTGCAGGAAGAGCTGGAGTACCTGCGCAACGTGCGCCGGCCGCAGATGGCCGCCTCGTTGGAGCAGGCGCGCGAGAGCAATCTCAGCACCGAAGACGAGCCGGGCTTCGAGTTCGCCAAGGAAGAGCAGGCGCAGGTCGAAAAGCGCATTCTATTGCTTGAAGACACGGTGGCCCGCGCCGAGATCATCGATCCGGCCGCGGCGAAGCGCACCGGCACCGTGCAGCTCGGCAGCACTGTCGTCGTCAAACCGGAGGACGGGCCGGAGCAGACCTACCAGATCGTCGGCTCGATCGAAGAGGTGGACGTGATCCGCGGCAGGATCAGCGACGGCTCGCCCGTGGGCAAGGCGCTGCTGGGCCGCCGCGCCGGCGATCTGGTGGAAGTGGCCGCGCCCAACGGCAACCGGCGGCTCACGATCGTCTCGCTCACCTGACCTTGCCGGGCGCCGCGCGGGCGCGGAGCGGCGGGCTGCTACTTGGCATCGCAAAGTACTTGACACGCGTGGCGCGCCGGCGTAGCGTGCCGCTATGGCGTCCAGACGGCCGATCTCGCCCTGGCCCCCGGAGCCGGCTTCGCTGCACGGCCGCGCAGTCGACAACCTGCGCTTCATCCGCGAGACGATGGAGTCGGCCGGGTCGTTCACCGCCGTCTCCGGCGTTGGCGTCGTGCTGATGGGGCTGACGGCGCTGCTGGCGGCGCCGCTCGCCGCGGCGCAGGCGAGCCGCCACGCCTGGCTGGCGGTCTGGATCGGTGAGGCGCTGCTGGCCCTGGCGATCGCGGCGGTCTGCATCGGGCGGCGGGCGCACCTGGCGCAGGTTTCCGTGGTGCGCGGCCCGGCGCGGCGCTGCCTGATCAACTTCGCGCCGCCCTTTCTTGCCAGCATCGTGCTGACACTGGTGCTCGATCACAACGGGCTGTTCGCCGCGATTCCCGGCACGTGGCTCTTGCTCTACGGCGCCGGCGTCATCACCGGCGGCGCCTTCTCGATCAAGATCCTGCCGCTGATGGGCGCCTGCTTCATGGCGCTGGGCGCCGTGGCGCTGGCGGCGCCGGCCGCCTGGGGCGACGCCTTCATGGCGGCCGGTTTCGGCGGACTGCACGTCGCCTTCGGCCTGGCGATCGCGAGGAGGCACGGTGGCTAAGGAACGCGCCCTCAGGCGTGATGACGACGATTCGAGCTTTGCGGCCCTGGCAGGCGGCGCCCAGGCCGCCGACCTCGATCGGCTTGTGCACGATCGCATGCGGCTGGGCATCCTCAGCGCCCTCGCCGTGAACGAGACGCTGAGCTTCACCGATCTGCGGCGCCTGCTGCGCGCCACGGACGGCAACCTCTCCGTGCACGCGCGCCGGCTGGAAGAGGCGGACTACATCGCCTGCACGAAGTCGTTCGACGGCCGCGTGCCGAAGACGGAGTTCCGGCTGGCCCCCGCCGGGCGCCGCGCCCTGGAGCGGTATCTGGATCACATGGAGGCGCTGATTCGTGCAGCACGAGGACAGCAGAACCCGGCGTGACCTCTTTTTTTGCCCGCTGACTTTGCGGTACGAAGTCCTTTGCCCGCTTGGCCCCGGCTGGGGTTGCCCGCACGCGACCGAGGCAGGCGCGGCGCGCCCGGCAGAGGCCGCGGCAGGCAGGGTACCGCCCTCCGCGCTGTTCGGCGCTTCGCGCGCCGCCCGCGAGGCGCTGCAGGTGGCCGGTGCGGCCTGGCGCTGAGCGTGCGCGTCAGCGCGGATAGAACTCCTGCGGCGTGATGCGCAGGATCACGCGGCCGTCGCGGTGAATCTCCTCGCGCGCCTGCTCCCGCTCGGCGCCCTCCAGCTTCTTGCGGCGGAACATCTCGAACAGGCGCAGCGTCATCGCCTCGTCTTCGTAGACCTCGGCCTGGCCGTAGACGGTGAGGTATTCGCCCCGGTTTTCCAAATTGATGATGCAGACGGTGACGCGCGGGTCGGCCTTCGCCGTGCGGCCGCCGCCGCGTGTGCGCGTGGTGGAGATAATGATCTTGCCGTCTTCGTAGAGATAGGCCATCGGCGAGAGCCGGGCGCGGCCGTCCTTGCGCAGCGTGCCCAGCACACAGAAGCGGTGTTGCGCGAGGAACGCTTCGCGCCCGGCGGCGTCTGGCATAGCCGGCTCCTTCGTGGCTGACGCGGTTGACATCGAGGCTTCCCGCCCCGCCGCATCGTGGATCGCCGCAGCCAGGGCTGGCAAGCCGGCGCACCGCAGAAAACCCCTCTCCCAGGATTGGGAGCAGTGCATCCAGATTCACGGCCCGCACGATCTCGGCGGCGCACCGCAGAAAACCCCTCGCCCAGGATTGGGAGAGGGGCAGGGGTGAGGGCCGAACGCCCGCCTACTGCAACTGCTTGCGCGTCAGCCGCCAGCAGGCGAAGGCGACGAGCAGCGGTGTCAGCAGCAGCCAGACCACCAGCGCCTCAAAGCTGCGGACCGCCGTTCCCCGCGCCAGCGGCGCCGCCACGGCCGGCCCCATCCAGACCGGGGCGCCGAAGATCGTCCAGGCGATCAGCCGGACCGACTGGGCGCCCGCCGCGACCAGGGGAAGAAAGCCGAGGCCGATCACGATGCCCGCCACCGGCGCCTGCGAGCGGAACAGCGTGCTCAGCGCCAGGATGATGCCGATCACGACCGCCGCATGGAACGAGGCGATGCCCAGCGCCCCGAAGGCGCCGCCCCAGTGCTCGATGCCGTTGCTGAACAGCAGGTTCGTCAGCCCGATGAAGACCAGGCCGGGCACAACGACCGCGGCGAGGATCGCGACCAGCGCGTTGGCGGTGTACTTCGCCAGGCCGTAGCCGGCGCGTGAGACCGGTTTGGTGAACAGCCATTGCGCCGTGCCCGTCTCCTCTTCCCGCACCAGCATGCCCATCGTCAGCGCGATCATCAGGTAGTTGCCCAGCGTAACGGAGAGCGCGATCCACGCCTCCATCATGTTGTCGTAGGTGCCGTGCGCGAGGACGAAACGGCCGTGGCTCAGGCCGCCCTCGTGCAGGAAGACGCCCACCGGCACGACGCCCAGCAGCAGCGTGGTCAGCAGGCTGGCGACGAGAAAGCGCCGTGTGCGAAACCACTCCAGCACTTCCTTGCGGAAGATGTTTTGTGCGCCCGCCAGGAACGCGGTCTTCTCCGGCCGTCCGGCCGGGGAGCGGTGCAGGACTGCTGCCGGTGTGTCTGAGGAGACCATGTCCGTCGTCCTTTCGTTGTGACGGTGTTCGTTTCGTAAGGAGACAGGAACGAGCAACCGGAAGCGAGAGGCGAACGCCGCTCCTCCCAATTTCCTGGCTCCTCGTGCCTATTTCCTCGTAATGTCGCCGCTGTCGCCGTCGGTCAGGTCGAGGAAGACCTCTTCCAGCGAGCGCTGCTCCGGCCGGCAGCCGACGAAGAGCAGGCCGCTGCGCACAACGATCGGGGGCACCGCGCGGCGGGCGGCGGCCAGGTCGCGCACCTCCAGGCGCAGGCGCTGCAACGCCGTGTCGCCCGTCTGCTCCCACTCCACGCTCTGGATCGAGCGCTCGCGCCGCAGCACCGCGATCAGGTCGACCGGATCGCCCTCGACTTCGACCAGCAGCGTCGTGCGGCTGCCGGCGAGCAGCTCGCGCAGGGTGCCCTGCATCACCGTGCGGCCGCGGGCCGTGATCGCCACCGCGTCGGCCACGCGCTCCACGTCCTGCAAGATGTGCGTGGAGTAGAAGACGGTGATCGTGCCGCGCAGCCGCTCCATGATCTGGATCACCTCCAGCCGCCCGGCCGGGTCGAGCGAGGAGCAGGGCTCGTCGAGCAGCAGCACCTCCGGCTGGCCCATCAGCGCCTGGGCGATGCCGAGCCGCTGGCGCATGCCGCCGGAGTAGGTGCCCATCGTGCGGCTTGCCGCGCCGGAGAGATCGACCAGCGCCAGCAGCTCGTCCGCCTGGCGGTCGAGCTCGGCCGCGGTCAGGTCGAAGAAGCGGCCGGTGAACTGCAGCACCTCACGCCCGGTCATCCAGGTGTAGAAGCGCGGGTCCTGGCGCAGGAAGCCGATCCGCCGCCGCACGGCCATGCCGTCGGCCACCACGTCGTGCCCGCAGATGCGCGCCTCGCCGCCGTCGGGGTGCGAGAGGCCGGCCAAAATGCTGAGCGCCGTCGTCTTGCCGGCGCCGTTGGGGCCGAGGAAGCCGAACACGGCGCCGGCCGGCACCTCAAGGTCCAATCCGTTCAGCGCCGTGACCGCGCCGTAGCGCTTGGTCAGGCCGCGTACGCTGATCGCCGTGGGGCGGGTTTCCGCCGGCCCGCTCGGCGCCACGACGGCGCCGACAACTCGCTCGATCGATTCGCGTGTCATCGGAAGTCCTCTGAGCGCAGTGGGCTCAATCTCAGGCTAGGCAGTGACGCTCAACGCGGCCTGTGGGAAAAGCTCAACAAGCGGTCAACAGCCGCTCAGCAGTCGCTGCGTTTTCGCACTCGCGCACAATCGCCGCGCGATAATGAACGCGAGGCCGGCGCGGGAGCAGGGTGATCGGCCGGAGCAGGACGGCAGTATGGCACAGACGACGGTGATGGTGGTGGACGACGAGCCGGCGATCACGGAGCTGCTGCGCGATTTCTTCGAAGCCGACGGCTTCCGCGTGCTCTCGGCGCAGAACGGGCAAGACGCGCTCGACCTGCTGGACCGCGACGCGGTGGACTGCCTGCTGCTCGACGTGATGATGCCCGGCCGCTCCGGCTTCGACGTCTGCCGGCAGATCCGCGAGCGCTCCGACGTGCCGGTGCTCTTTCTCTCCGCCCGCGACCAGGACGTGGACAAGATCCGCGGCCTCGGTCTGGGCGACGACTACATCGTCAAGTCGGCGACGCCCGGTGAAGTGGTGGCACGGGTGAAGACGGTGCTGCGGAGGGCACGGCGCGGCCTGCGGCCGGCGGCTGGCGCGACGCTCGATTTTGGCCCGCTGCAGATCGACCTGCGTGCCCACGAGGTGCGGGTCGGCGGGCAGCCCGTGCCGTTCACGGCGCGCGAGTTTGCGGTCCTTTGCCTGCTGGCCGAGCACCCGCGCCAGGTCTTCACCCGCGACCAGATCTTCGAGCACTGCTGGGGCGAGGAGTACGGCGACCGCCACACCGTCACCGTCCACATCGGCCGCATCCGCGAGAAGATCGAGCCCGATCCGAACCGGCCGCGCTATATCGTCACCGTCTGGGGCGTCGGCTACCGTTTTGAGCGGCCGCCGGCGGCGCCAGGCGGTGGGGAGCGGGAGCGATGAGCGCCGCGTTGGTCACCGGCATCTTCATCGGCGTGCTGCTGGCGCTCGCCACGCTGCTGGTGGCGGTCGTGCGCTTCCTGCGGTCGGGGCCGAAGCAGCGCACGCTGCCGGTGCGCGGCTGGCTCGGCCTCGGCCTGCTTGCGATCCTGCTCAGCCCCGTGCTTGCCACCGTCGGCTCCGCGGCGGTGGTGCACGTGCTGGCCCAGCGCGAGCTGACCGATTCGCAGGCGTTCGAGCGCGTGCGCCCGCTGGTGGAGCGCGGCGTGGCCCGCTGGACGGACCCGGCCTGGCAGGCCGAGCTGCAGCGGCGAGCGGCTACGGTAGGGGTCGACGTCGAGCTGACGGATGCGGCGGGCAACAGCGTCTACCGCAGCAGCGGCGACCCGCTCGCGCCCGCCGGCGGCGCGGACGGCCGCTCGATCACGCGGGCGGTGCTGACCTTCACCGTCGCCGCGCCGGGCGGCGGCCGCAACCTGGTGCGGCTCTATTCGTATCCGCTGCCGGCGCTGAAGGGCGAGACGGCCCTCGCCAGCACACTACGCAGCGAGCTCTCGCCGCTGATCATTCTCGGGGCGCTCGCCCTGGCGTTGCTGCTCGTGGCGCAGGCGATCCGGCCGGCGATGCTGACGCCGCTGCACGCGCTCAGCCAGGCGTCGCGCGAGATCGCCGCGGGCAACCTCGACGTCTCCGTGCCGCGATCGCACGTGCGCGAGGTGAACGAGGCAGCGATAGCGTTTACGGCGATGGGCGCGGCCCTGCGCGGCTCGCTCGTGCGGCAGGCGGAGCTGGAGCAGGAGCGGCGGCTGTTCATCACCGCCGTGGCGCACGACCTGCGCACGCCGCTCTTCGCCCTGCGCGGCTACCTCGAAGGACTGGAGCAGGGGATCGCGTCGACGCCGGAGAAGGCGGCGCAGTACATCCGTGTCTGCCAGGAGAAGGCCGACGCGCTGGAGCGGCTGATCGCGGACTTGTTCACCTACACGCGGCTGGAGTATCTGGAACAGGAGCCGCAGCGCGAGCGGCTGGAGTTCGGCGCCGTCGTCGCCCGCGCCGTGGACGCGCTGCGCCCGCGTGCCGAGGAGAAGGGCGTGGCGCAGTTGCTCGACGGCCCCGGCTGGCCGGTGCGACTCGACGCCGACGCCCACCTGCTGGGGCGGGCGCTGGGCAACCTGCTGGAGAACGCCATCCGCTTCACGCCGCCGGGCGGCGAGGTGCGCCTGCGCTGGCGCGAGGGCGCGGGCCGTCTGGTCTTCTCGGTGGCGGACACGGGGCCGGGCATCCCGCCGCAGGATCTGCCGCGCCTCTTCGACCCGCTCTTCCGCGGCGAATCCTCGCGCAACCGCCAAACGGGCGGCGCCGGGCTCGGCCTGACGATCGCGCAGCGCATCCTCACCGCGCACGGCGGCGAGTTGACCGCCGCCAACGGCGCCGCCGGCGGGGCCGTCTTCACCGGCACGCTGCCGCTTGCCGAGGCAGGATCGCGCGCCGTGCCGCCCGTCGCCACGCCGGCCGGCGCGTGAGCGAGCCTATGCGATGTGAACCGTCCGTTAACCGCGAACGCCTGATCGCAGTGGTTCGCGCGGAGTACCAGATTCCGGCCGAGAAGCTGGATTTCGTGCCGGTTGGTTTCGATGCGGCCTGCTACGTGCTGCACTGCGCCGGCGGCCAGCGATACTTCCTCAAGCTCTGGCCGGAACTGCGCCTCGGGCAGGCGGCAGCACATCGCCGGTACGGTTCGCTCACATTGGCACGCGCGCTGTGCGATCGCGGGCTCTTGCGACGAGTGCCCTCTCCCATCCCTGCACAAACGGGTGCGTTGTGGGCCGACCTCTCGGAAGGGCCGTTCGCCCTGTTTCCGCTCCTGCCCGGCACCGCGGCGCCACGCCGGATGCCCGTGGCGTTGCGCGACGAGTTCGCCCGCACGATCGCGGTCATTCATCGCGCCACCCCGGCGTTAGCGGACGTGCTGCCGCCGCGCGAAACGTTCGCCATCCCGGACGAAGCTGGCCTCAATCACCGCCTGGCCGTGGTGGCGCGCATCGGTTCGGAGCGGCGGCCGGGCCTGCGCGCCCTGCGGCGCCTGCTGCTGCCGCGCGAGGCCGAGATCCGCGCGCAGTACGCGCGGCTTCGCGAATTACAGACAACCGTGCGCCGATCGGGCGGCCCGTTCGTGCTCTGCCACTCCGACCTCGGCGGCGACAACATGCTCGTCGACGAAGACGGCAGCCTCAGTGTGCTCGACTGGGATTTCGCGAGCGTTGCGCCGCCCGAGTTCGACCTCTGGTCGCTGCTCCCCCACGGCTTCGCCCAGGCGCTTGCCGTCTACCGCGAGGCCGGCGGCGCCGGGCCGCTGCAGCTCGACCGCTTCGCCTTCTGTATGCTGCGTCGCTACCTGGGCGACATGCTGGCGCGGCTCGAAAGGTTGCTCGATGGAGGCACAGCGGCTGCGAGCGAAGAGAAGGACGAAGAGCTGCTCCGGGGCATGGAAGCCTACGGCTTCGTGCTCTGGGCCACCCTCGACGCCACCCTGTCGGAGATCGCCGCTGCGCTCTGACGCCAAACTCCGCACAACAAAGGCCCCCTCTCCAGGAACTGGAGAGGGGGTTGGGGGTGAGGCCACGCGCCCCTATGCCGCGCCGACGACGAAGGCACAGCTCGTGGTGCCGCTGCCGCCGATGTTGAGCGTGGCGACCTGCTTCGCGCCCTCCACCTGGTAGCCGCCGGCCGTGCCGGTGAGCTGGCGGTAGGCGTCGAGCAACTGGCGCACGCCCGTGCCGCCCACGGGGTGGCCGCAGCCGATCAGGCCGCCGCTGGGGTTGATCGGCAGCCGGCCGTCCAGCTCGATCACGCCTTCTTCGATCGCCTGCCATGACTTGCCCGGCGCCGTCAGGCCGAAGTGGTCGATCGCCATGTACTCGGACGTGGTGAAGCAGTCGTGCGTCTCGATGGCGTCCAGCGCCCAGACCTCGGGCAGCTGCGCCCGCTGGAAGGCGTCGAGGATCGCCTGGCGCGTGTGCGGCAGCACATACTCGTTGCCCTGGCTCTCGGCGATCTTGTCGTCGAAGCCGATCGGCGCCGTGTGATGGCCCCAGCCGAGGATGCGCGGCAGGCTGTTGAGGTCGAGGCCGTGCCGCTTCGCGTACTCCGCCGCGTAGCGCTCGGAGGCGAGGAACATCGTGATCGCGCCGTCCGTGACCTGCGAGCAGTCGGAGACCTTGATGCGGCCGGCGATCGGCATGTTGAACTTGTCGGAGGTCTTCGCCTGGTCCTCGTTCATGAACCAGCCGCGCGTCTGCGCCAGCGGGTTCTTCTTGGCGTTGTCGTAGTTGATCGCCGAGATGCGGGCCAGGTGCTCGTCCTTGAGGCCGTAGCGCTCTTCGTAGACATCGCCCAGGCGGCCGAACAGCTTGGGGAAGGGGTAGCTGACGCCGGCGGCCTCGCGCTCGTACCAGGCGGCGGTGCCGAGGAAGTCGCCGCCGCGGGCGGAATCGACCGTCTTCATCTGCTCGACGCCGAGCACCATCGCCAGGTCGTAGCGGCCGGCCTCGATCTCGGCGGAGGCGGCGAGCACGGCGATCGAGCCGGAGGCGCAGGCGGCCTCGTGCCGCGACGTGGGCAGACCGCGGAAGCCGGGATCGGCCTCCAGCAGGAAGGCGCCCAGATGGCCCTGCATGGCGTACAGCTCGGCCGCGAAGTTGCCGACGTGGCCCACCTGCACCTCTTTGGCCTCGATGCGGGCGGCCTCAAGCCCGCCGTTCACCGCCTCCACAAACATGGCGGCAATGTGCTTGCCTTCTTTGGCCCAGTTGCGGGCGAAGTCCGTCTGATAGCCGCCGAGGATGTACACCGGCTCGGTCATTGCTCTGCTCTCCTGCGCTGCGGCGCCCCCGCTCGTCGTACGGCGAGGCGCCTGCGTCTATTGTAGCCCGCCCGTGGCCCCATCCCCGGCCCCTTCCCCAATTCTAGGGGAAGGGGAGATCTACCGCGGGGGACTGAGGCTGAAGGCGGGGCTGGGTCGGCCACTGGTTGGGTGTACCACCATGCGCCGCTGCGCCGAGGCAACCGCGACGCCAACGGCACGCGGTAGGGGCGCATTCTCGTGGCCGTGGAACGGCCATCTTCAATCACCTGCGCCCGTCGCGGCGCCAGTCGCGAGCCACCCGGCCCGACTAGGGTCTGTCTGATAAACGGTCACGTACTGGTAGCCTGTCAGGAGAGACGCCTTTCTGGTGTGCAGGCATGGTTGGACGTGGGGAACTCACGGAGGCAGCGTGGGCGCAGCGTGGGCCGCAGTTGCCGGGGAAGGGCCGGCGGGGACGGCCCTGGCAGGCCCACCGCCGGGTGATCAACGGGATGCTGTGGAAGCTGCGCACGGGGGCGCCGTGGCGGGATCGGCCCGAGCGGTACGGACCGTGGCAGACGGCGTACGACCGCTTCGTGCGCTGGCGGCGGGACGGGACGTGGGAGCGTTTGCTGCAGCAGGCACAGACCAAGTCCGATGCGGTGGGGGAGATCGTCTGGGAGGTGAGCGTGGACAGCACCAGCCTCCGCGCCCACCAGCATGCCGCGGGCGCCCGCACGCGGCGAGCGGCAGCGGACGAAAAAACGGGGCGCCCGCGCCGAGACCGCAAGAGGGGCTCGGGCGCAGCCGGGGCGGGCTGACGACGAAGGTCCATCTCGCCTGCGACGGGAAGGGGCGGCCGTTGGCGATCGTGGTGCCACCCGGCCAGTGGGGTGACAACCCGCAGCTCGGGCCTGTGCTGGACGGCATCGCGGTGCCGAAGCCCGACGGGAAGGGGCGCACCCGCCGCCGACCGGCACGGCTCCTGGCGGACAAGGGCTACAGTCACCCCAGCACCCGTCGGCTCCTGCGCAAGCGCGGCATCCCGGCGTGCATCCCCGAGCGGCGGGATCAGCGCGAGTGGCGAGCCCACCACCCGGGACGCAACCCGGCCTTCGATCCCGCGGCGTACCGGCGGCACAACGTGGTGGAGCGCTGCTTCAATCGGCTCAAGCAGTTCCGGGCGCTGGCTACCCGCGACGACAAGCGCGCCCTCAATGACCGCGCCTTCGTCGTGCTCGCGAGCCTGCTCCTCTGGCTCCCGCATGATTTACCAGACACTCCCTAACCCGACCCACTCCCGGCACTTCCTCCGCCCGATCGCCCTTCCCCTAGTATTGGGGGAAGGGAAGGGGATGAGGGCCGCCCGCTACTGCCCGCCGAAGTAGCGCCCGGCCGACATGTGCGGCTGGCGGAAGAGCGGCGTGGGCAGCTCGCCGCGCCGGGCCGCGCGCAGCACTTCCGGCACCGCAAGCTGGCAGCGCTCCAGCGCCGCGATCGTGCGGTCGAGGCCGATCAGGTCCACCAGCGCGCTCGGCGGCGCCCAGTTGAAGCCCGTGGCCATGATGCGGTCCACGTCCTGGTAGCCGGCCACGACCTCACCCGGCCCCACGCGGTTCAGCGCGTAGCTCACGTAGCCCAGGATTACCCGCCGCGCCAGCTCGGCCTCGGGCCCCGCGGCGTCCATGAAGCGCTGCATGCCTTCGGCGTAGCGGCCGCGCCGGTGCAGATCGGCGACTTCCTGCGCGAAGGGGATCCTCGGCGGCGGGGCCTCGGGCTGATAGCGCCCCGTGGCCGGCTCCAGCACCTCACGCACGACGCGGCCGTCGTCGTTGACGCTGCGCCGGCGGAAACCGCCCAGCAGCGGCGTCTTGTCGCCCAGATGGCCACGTTGCAGCAGGCGCTCCATGTAGCGCGGCAGGACGAAGGCGGCGGCGGCCTCGTCCTGCACGTTGTCGCGCAGGTTGTCGACGACCGCCTGGTGCACATCCCAACCGACGAGGTCGATGGTGGCCAGCGGCGCCAGCGCGCGGCCGGTGTAGGGGCCGATCAGCGTATCCATGAACTGGACGCCGTGCTCCAGCGCAAGCTGGGCGACTTCGTTCAGCAGCCTGAAGCCGATGCGGTTGCCGGCGAAGGCCGGTGTGTCGCTGCAGAAGACCACCTGCCGGCCGAAGCGCGTGCTGAGTTGCTCGGCGAGCGTGTGCCGCCGCGCGGCGGGCATCGCCGGGTGGGGAATCAGCTCGACGCCGGTCATCATATGCGGCGGGTTGTAGAGATGCACACCGGCGAAGTGCGAGCGGAAGCCGGCGCTGCGGCCTTCGGCCAGGGCGCGGATCGAAAGGCCGGAGGAGACGGTGGCCACCAGCGCATCTGCCGGCCGCGCAGCGTCCACGGCGGCAAGGATCTCGCGCTTGAGCGCCATGTCCTCCGCCAGACATTCGAACACCAGGTCGCAGTCGGCGAGCACCGTGGCCATGCCGTCGGCGTAGGTCATCGCCTCGATCGCGTCGGCGATGCGCTCCGATCGCGCGATGCCCTGAATCGCCGCCAGTGCTCCCTCGACCTTGCCGATGTCGCGGGCCACGAGCGTGACCTCGCAGCCGCCGGCCGCAAACAGCGCGGCCGAACCGGCGCCCATCGCCCCGTTCGCGCCCAGAATCACGACGCGGCGCAGCGCCCGTTCTGGAGTCGTTTGTGTGGCCATCGATCGTCCTCCGCTCGGATCTTCCCGCGATGCCTCGCATTGTACCGGGCCACGCCGATAGATGGGGATATTTTCCATAGGCGAAGTGAATGGCAGGGATTGAAGTTGATCCGCCGAGGGCTGCCCGGCCGCCGCCATCTGCCGCCGGCTGCCGGGCACGGAGCCTTGCTGCAGCGCATCACCTATACTTGAGAGAGGCGGCGGACGAGGCCGCGGCGGTCGCCCGCGCGAGACGACGAACGAAGGCGGCGAGATGCCAGAGCCAAAACCCACGCCCGACGCCAACGAGGAGCAGCGCCCACGCACGCGCCGCCGTCGTGCCGTCGCACCGAGCGCCGCCGCGCTGCAGATCGAGCGCGTGCCGGCGCTGCGTGAGCCGGTGATCGTCTGCGCCTTCGCCGGCTGGAACGACGCGGCCGAGTCGGCCACCGGCGCGGTTAAGCACCTGATCGAGCGCTTTCACGCGCCGCGTTTCGCCGGCATCGACCCGGAGGAGTTCTACGTCTTCACCGAGACCCGCCCGACGATCAAGCTGGTCGAGGGCACGCAGCGCGAGCTCTCCTGGCCGGCGAACGACTTCCACTACTTCCGCAACAGCCGCTCTTCGCGCGACCTGGTGCTGATGGCCGGGCGCGAGCCGGCGCTCAACTGGCACAGCTTCACCGCCGCGATCCTGGAGCTGGCCGGCAAGGTCAATGCCCGCGCGCTCGTGCTGCTGGGCGGGCTTTTGGCCGACGTGCCGCACTCGCGGCCGGTGCGCGTGACGGGCACCACGACCAACCCCGAGATCTTCGCGCAGTGGCCCGACCTCGGCGTGCGCCGCTCGCGCTACGAAGGGCCGACGGGCATCGTCGGCGTGCTCTCGGACGCCTGCCGCGGCGCCGGCATGCCCACGGCCAGCATCTGGGCGAACGTGCCGCACTACATCAACGTCTCGCCCAACCCCAAGACGCTCGTCGCGCTCGTCCGTTACGTGGATCAACTCTTCGACCTCGATCTCGACCTGGTGGAGCTGGACAACGCCAGCGCCCGCTTCGAGCGCCAGGTGGCGGAGGCGGTGGACCAGAATCCCGACGTGCGCCGCTACGTGCGCATGTTGGAAGAGCAGGGCGAACAGGCCGACGACGAGCCGGTCGAGCGCCCGTCCGGCGACCTGCCCAGCGGCGCCGCGATCGTCGAGGAGCTGGAGGAGTTTCTGCGCCAGCGTCACCAGCAGGACGACGACGACGACGAGGACGATGACGACGAGTAGCGCCGGCCGCTTGCCCGGCGGCGCCCTGCTGCTGCTCGTGCGCGACGACGGCGCCGTGCTCCTGCAGCACCGTGACGAGACACCCGGCATCGACTATCCCGGCCTGTGGGCGATCCCCGGCGGTGCGATCGAGCCGGGCGAGGAGCCCCTGTCCGCCGCCGTGCGCGAGATCGAAGAGGAAACCGGCTACCGAATCGTACCCGAAGCCCTGAAACTGATCGTGGCCCGCACCGATGCTAAGAACGGTGTTCCCGTGCCGCGGCACTACTTCTGGGCCGCGTACGACGGCCGGCAGCCGGTGTTCTGCCTGGAGGGCCAGGAGATGCGCTGGGTGACGGAGGCCGAGGCGGCGAGCCTGGCCTTCTGCCCCGGCCACGGCGAAGCGCTGCGCAGCTATTTCGATGGGGAGGCAGCGCGGTAGGACGGGCCTTCATCGGCGCGGCCGCAAGCGGAACACCACGTTGGGCAGCGGGCATGATGCCCCAGTTCACGACGCGGTGCAGCATGGCAGTACGGTTTCCAGGTGAACGCTCTCGGGTGCTCGTGGCCGCGGCGCGGCCGAGCGGCAGCAATCTGCGGCGCATGGCGCTGCTGTTCGGCGTGCTCGTCGTCTGCTGCTGGTTCTCGCTGGCGCGGGTGGCGCACGCCGGCGGCAACGCCACGGTGGCGCCGGACGGCGGCAACATGACGACGCAGTACGTCTTCAGCGTCACCGGCCTCACCCCCGGCCACGGCGTGGACATCGTGCTCTTCGATGACGCCGAGCAGCGCTACACCTATCAGAAGGACGGCGTCGACCAGGCGATCATCGTGGACGACACCGGCGCGGCGGCGATCGTAATGGTGCCGGGCCGCGACCTGCCCGGCTCGAAGCCCGGCCAGTGGCGCGCCGTCTTCTACGAAGAGGAGACGGGCAACACGGTGACGATCCCCTTCGCGGTGGCCGCGTCGGGCGGTTAAGGCCACCCCCCCTGCACAGGAAGCACCGGCCTCCGCACTGCCTGAGGCCGGTGCTTGTGTTTTCCGCGCGGCGACCGCGGCCACGCGGGGCGCAACCGTGGCTCGATGAATAGTCCTCGGCGGCGAAGCTGGCGACACAACCGCCAGGGCTACAGGACCGAGCGCACGGCCCGCACGATGTCCTCGGTGCTGGGATAGGCCAGCTCTTCCAGCTCGCGGCTGTAGGGCGCGGGCACGTCGGCGCCGTTGACGCGCTGCACCGGCGCGTCCAAGAAGTCGAAGGCCCGCTCCTGCACCTGGCAGGAGATCTCGCTGGAGAAGCCGCCGGTCAGCCAGGCGTCCTCGGAAACGACGACGCGGTTGGTGCGCTGCACCGAGGCGATCACTGGCTCCAGGTCGACCGGGCGCAGGCTGCGCAGGTCGATCACCTCGGCCTCGATGCCGTCCTTCGCCAGGATCTCGGCCGCCTCCAGGTTGAGGTGCGCCGAACGCAGGTAGCCGACCAGCGTCACGTCCTTGCCGCGCCGCCGCACGATCGATTTGCCCGCCGGCACGGTGTAGTACGCCTTCGGCACCAGCCCCTTGTTGCGGTAGAGCAGGCTGTGCTCGACGAAGATGTAGGGGTTCGCCTCTTGAATCGCGTTGCGCATCATGCCCAGCGCGTCGTAGGGCGTGGCCGGGCAGACAACTTTGAGGCCGGGCACGCGCGCGTACCAGGCTTCGAGGTTCTGCGAGTGCTGGGCGCCGAGCTGGCTGCCGCCGCCCGTGACCATGCGCAGAACGATCGGCACGTTCACCTGGCCGCCGGACATGTAGAGGATCTTGGCGGCGTGGTTCACGATCTGGTCGAGCGCCAGCAGGCTGAAGTTGATCGTCATCAGTTCGACGATCGGCTTGAGGCCGCCCATCGCCGCGCCGATGGCGGAGCCGACGATCACGGACTCGGCGATCGGCGTGTCGCGCACGCGCTGGTCGCCGAACTCGTCGAAGAAGCCCTTGGTGACGACGTAGGAGCCGCCGTAGGCGCCGATATCCTCGCCCATCAGGAAGACGTGCTCGTCGGCGATCAGTTCCTCGCGCAGGGCGAGCGCGATCGCGTCGCGCACGGTCATCTCAACCGCGTCTTCGGGCGCGAACGGCTCGTCGGCCGCGGCTTCGGCGCCGGCGGGCTCCGCGGCTTCGCGGGTCAGCAGGTTCATGGTCATCGTGCTTGATTCCTGTCGGTGTTCGTGGCGCTAGGCGGTCGCTTCGGCGTGCGTGGTCTCGCCCACGGCGCTGCGCAGATGGCGGGCGACGTGGCTGCGGCTGCTCTCGGCGTAGATGTCGGTGAACAGCTCGCGCGGGTCCGGGTTGGGGCTGTGCTCGGCGAACTCGACCGCGGCCTCGACTTCATCCTCGACGCGCTGCTCGATCTGCTGCGCTTGCTGTTCACTGAGCACGCCGCGGGCGACCAGATCGTCACGCAGGGTCACGATCGGGTCCTTCTGGCGCCACTGCGCGACCTCTTCCTTGGAGCGGTACAGCTCCGGGTCGGCCATCGAGTGGCCGCGGAAGCGATACGTCATCGCCTCCAGGAAGTACGGCCCGGCGCCGGAGCGAACGTGATCGAGCGCGTCGCCCATGGCGCGGTAGCAGTCCTTCACGTCCATGCCGTCGCAGCGGGCGCCGGGGATGTGATAGGCCTCGGCGAACTTGTACAGCTCGCTCGTGGCCGAGGCCGCGGCCAGCGCCGTGCCCATGCCGTAGAGGTTGTTTTCGCAGAGGAAGATCACCGGCAGCTTCCAGAGCGAGGCGAGGTTCAGCGCCTCGTGGAACTCGCCCTCGTTCACGGCGCCGTCGCCGAAGATGCAGAGGCAGATGCGGCCGTTCCGCTCCGCCTGGCAGGCCATGCCCAGGCCGCAGGCGATCGGCAGGTGCCCGGCGACGATCGCGTAGCCGCCGAGGAAATGGCGGTCGGCGTCGTAGAGGTGCATCGAGCCGCCCTTGCCGCGGCTCACGCCGGTGGAGCGGCCGAACAGCTCGGCCATCACCGCGTTCGGGTCGAGGCCGCGGGCCAGGGCGTGGCCGTGGTCGCGGTAGTGCGTGACGATGTAGTCGTCGGGGCGCAGGCGGATGATCGTGCCCGCCGCGACGGCCTCTTCACCGACGTACAGGTGCAGGAAGCCGCCGATGCGCCGCCGCGTATACTGCTCGGCCGCGCGTTCTTCGAAGCGGCGGATGAGCTGCATCTGGTGGAAGAAGTCGACGAGCTGGCTGTCGGACGGCCGCGCCTCGGCCACCGTGCTCTGCGGAAGCGCCGTCATGGTGTTCACCATGTTTGTGGAAGTCGTGGACGCCGGGGGAGTGCTTCCCCTCGCTGCGCCGTTGCCGTTCTGTTCAATGTGTGCGATCGCCGTCATTGCCACCGTCCTTCTGCCGCCCCGATCCACCGTTCAGCGGGAGCGCGTTGCCGCGCCGTGAATCCCTCGTTCGGCCGCGTCTAGCCCTGCCAGGCATGAATCACTTCGCCCCGCGCGGAGAGGGCGGCCTCCTTCACAGCTTCGGACAGCGTGGGGTGCGCGTGCACCGCGTAGCCCAGCGTGGCCGGCGTCGCCTCCAGCGAGCGTGCCAGCGACAGCTCGCCCAACAGCTCGGTGACGCCGGGGCCGATCAGGTGCACGCCCAGCAGGTCGCCGCTGCCCTGCTCGGCCAACAGCTTGACCAGGCCCTCCGGCTCGGCCAGCGCCAGGGCGCGGCCGTTGGCGCGGAAGGGGAAGCGCCCGATAGAGAACTTCAGCCCGCGCTCGCGCGCCTGCGCCTCGGTAAGGCCGATGCTGGCAACTTCGGGCTGGCAGTAGGTCGCACGGGGCATCTGCTCGTAGTCCAGCGCCGGCGGCTGCAGACCGGCGATGATCTCCACGCAGTTGACGCCCTGCGCCGAGGCGACGTGCGCCAAAAGCGGCGGCCCGGTGAGGTCGCCGATCGCGTAGATGCCCGGCACGTTGGTCGCCATCGTCGCATCGACGGGCACGAAGGAGCGCTCGACGCGCACGCCCAGCGCCTCAAGCCCGAGGCCGTCGCTGTTGCCCTGCACGCCGATGCCGACCAGCGCCAGCTCGGCCTGCAGCTTCTGCGGACCCTGCGCCGTCTCGACTTCGACCTCGGCGCCGCCCTCGTTGGCGTGCGCCCGCGCGGAGACGACCTTCGCGCCGGTGAGGATGGTCATGCCCTGCTTCGCGAACTCTTTTTCGGCGATGGCGGAGATCTCCTCGTCTTCCTGGGGCAGCAGGTGCGGCAGCGCCTCGACGATCGTGATCTCCGTGCCGTAGCTGCGCCAGACGTAGGCGAACTCCATGCCCACCGGCCCGGCGCCGATGATCACGGCGGAGGCGGGGAGTTGCTTGCGCGCCAGCGCCTCGCGGCTGGTGATCACGCGCTCGCTGTCGATGGCGATGCCGGGCAGCTCACGGGCACGGGCGCCCGTGGCGAGGATGATCTGCTTCGCCTTGAGGGTCTGCCCGTCGCCGAGCTCGACCTCGCCGGGCGAGCGCAGCGTGCCGGTGCTCTTGAAGGTCTGCACGCCGTGCTTGCGCAGCAGGAACTGCACGCCCTTGACCATGCGATCCACGACGCCGCGGCTGCGGTCGATGGCGGCGCCGAAATCGGCCTGCACGCCGTCGGCGCGAATGCCGTACTCCGTGGCATGATGGACGAGCGAGAGAATCTCGGCGTTGCGCAGCAGCGCCTTTGAGGGGATGCAGCCCCAGTTCAGGCAGATGCCGCCGACCTCGTCGCGCTCGATCAGCGCGGTCTTGAGCTTGAGTTGGGCGGCGCGAATCGCGGCCACGTAGCCGCCGGGGCCGCCGCCGAGGATCGCTACGTCGAACTCGTCCATACCACAATCCGGCGGACACCATAGACCGCTTCAATTCCTAGTATAGCCGTTGCTTATAACACTTCCAAGCCCTTTGGCCGTCACGTTGCCGAAAACTTGCAGATCGCGCGGCCAAAACTGTGATCGGCGTTGCAGAGCCGCACGCCGCGGCGCGCCGCGTCACGCCTTCCCGGCCGCGGGCCATTACCTGCCGCGTAATCGCCGCGCTTCGCCAGCTTCGCGGCCTATGGCGGCTTTCTTTTTGCCTTCAGCTTCTACCTGCAGTCGGGCCTGGGGCAGAGTCCGCCCCTCTCCGGGCTAACCTATGCGCCGCTGGCGATCCCCTTCGCCGTCGCCAGCCTGGGACACTCGCGCCCGCCGGCCCGGCTGCAAAGCTGGCTCGCGCCGGCGGGCCTGGCCTACCTCGCCAGCGGCTACGGCGTCCTCGGCGCCCTTAACCACGCCGGCCGGTGGCACATCGCGCTCTCGGCGCTGCTGCTGTGCATCATCGGCGCCAGCTTCGCGCGGGCTTCAGCCCGGTGATCGCGCTGACGGTTGCCCGCCTCGGCCCGCGCCAGGCGCCGGACGCCAGCGGCCCAGTGAACACCACGATCCAGCTCGGCTACGTCACGGGCGTCGCGGGCCTGGGCAGCGACGTCCTCGGCGTGGCCCGGCCGGGCCATGCCGCCTCTTCCGGCCACGCCTACGCCCGCGGTGAGTGCCGACCTGGTCGTGCTGGCGCTGCTGTCCGGGGCGCCGGCGGCCGGCATCCGCGGCGTGCGAGCCGTCTCGCCGGACGCCGCGAGCAACACGGACACGCTCGCGGCGGCCTCGTGAACGACGGCCCTTCGGCTCTCCCCCCGGTCATCGAAGGTCTCCGACGGTTGCGCTGTGCTCTGGTCCCAGGCCTAGGCGAGGGGCGATCCCGGGTTGGAGCGATCCTGTTGGCGTCGGGGTAGCCGGGTCGCCGTGGCTCGCGGCTTTGGCCGCGACGGGCGGTTCACGAACCACCCCTACCGGAGCCTGGAAGCCGGACGCCTTTTGGAACTTCCTCCCAGGGATCGCCTCTCTCCTTCTCTCCAGGATTGGGAGAAGGAGAGGGGTAGGGGGTGAGGATGAGGGCCGAGCGGCCGCTACAGCAGCCCGACCGCCCGTTTCGCTGCCGCCAGCGTCGGGTTGGCGACGCTGGCGGCGTGCTCGGCCCCCGTCTTGAGCACGCGGTCGAGCAGGCCCGGCTCGTCGGTCAGCTCGCGGAAACGCTTCTGCAGGGGCGAGAGCGCCTCGACCACGACCTCGGCGACCTCCTGCTTGAGCGTGCCGTAGCCCTGGCCGGCGAAGTGCTGTTCGATCTCCTCCTCGGGCTTGCCGGTGATCGCGCGGTAGATCGTCAGCAGGTTGAAGACGCCCGGCCGCTCCGGGTCGAAGCGGATCTCGCGACCGGAGTCGGTCGTCGCCCGCCGGAACTTCTTGACGATCGTGTCCGGCGTGTCGAGCAGATAGATCGCGTGGTTCGGCGCACTGATACTCTTGCTCATCTTCACCGTGGGGTCGTCCAGGCCCATCAGGCGGGCGCCGCGGCTGAAGTCGCGGATCCACGGCTCCGGCACCTTGAACGTCTCGCCGAAGAGCTGGTTGAAGCGCTGAGCGATGTCGCGCATCAGCTCGACGTGCTGGCGCTGGTCGTCGCCCACGGGCACGCCGTCCGCCTGGTAGAGCAGCACGTCGGCGGCCATCAGCACGGGGTAGTCGAGCAGGCCGGTGCTGACGCTCTCGCGCTCGCCGCCCTTGGTCTTGAACTGCGTCATGCGGTAGAGCCAGCCGAGCGGCGTGATGCAGTTCAAGATCCAGGCCAGTTCGGCGTGCGCGGGGACGTGCGACTGTACGAAGATCGTGCAGCGCTCCGGGTCCAGGCCCGCCGCGAGATAGACCGCGGCCAGCTCGCGCGTCTGGCGGCGCAGAACGGCCGGGTCCCAGGGCAGCGTCATCGAGTGCAGATCGACGATGCAGTAGAAGTTGTCGCGCTGGTCCTGCTCTTCAACCCAGGGCAGGATGGCGCCCAGGTAGTTGCCCAGGTGCAGGTTGCCCGAGGGCTGAATGCCGGAGAGGACGCGCTTGCGGGTGGAAACGGCGGTCATGGCGTTGGCTCGCTCCTGCGCGGTTCGGGCATCGGACCGGTTTCAGCATAGGCTCCGGGCACGGTGCGGGCGAATCCTCGCGCCGTGCACGTCGAGCAAGCCGCGCGCCGCGGGCCGTTACGCCCGTTGCGTGCGGCTTCCATGACGCCGGCGAGCGGGGAATCCGCTGGCGAACTGGAGGACCGGGGCCGGGATCAGTCGCCGGCCGGGGCGCCGCTGATCTCCGGCGCCGGCTCTTTGTGCGTAAGCGCGAAGGCGTAGCCGATGCCGGAGGCCGTCTTGATCAGGTTCTGGTCCACGCCGGCCGCCATCAGCTTCTTGCGCACGCGGCTCATCCAGACGCGCAGGTAATCGCTGTCGTGCGCGAACTCCGGCCCCCAGGCGCGGGTGAGCAGCTCCTCGTGCGTGAGCACGCGGCCCGGATTGCGGGCGAGCTGCTCGAGCAGGCGCCACTCGTTGCGCGTGAGCGAAACGGGCTGGTCGTTTACGTCCACGCGCCGGCGCACAAAGTCGATCACCAGGTTGTCGAAGACGAGGCGGCCGAGTCCGTCGCCGGTGTCGGGCTTGCTGCGGCGCAGCACGGCGCGCACGCGCGCGGCCAGCTCGTTCAGGTTGAACGGCTTTTGCAGGTAGTCGTCCGCGCCGGCGTCGAGGCCGGAGATGATGTCGCGGTCGCTGCCCTTGGCGGTGAGGATGATCACCGGCACGGCGGAGAACTGGCGGACACGCCGCAGCACCTCCATGCCGTCCATCTCCGGCATCATCAGGTCGAGCAGCACCAGCGAGGGGCGCCGTTCGCGCACCAGCGGCACGGCCTCGGGGCTGCGCTGCACGCGCAGCACGTCGAAGCCCTCGTCGCCCAGCGCCAGCTCGAGCACGCGCAGAATGTCCGGCTCGTCGTCGACTGCAAGAATCAGCGCTTTCTTGGTCACGTCGTTGTCCTCCTCCCGGCCCGCGAAGGCCGCTCCCCGGAGAGAGGGGCTTCACCGCTGACGATACAGATCCAGTCTAACAATTTTCCTTACTCTTTCGGGCGATCTGACGCAAGATTTGCTAAATGGATGTCGCAGGTGCCGCATCTGCCGTAACGTCCGTCGGGCAGTGTGCGGGAAGCGGTAGCTGCGCCCCGCCTCGGCACGTTGCAGCCGCGCCCGCAATTATCCCGCCACCGTGGCCGCATACTCCTCGGCGTCGAAGCCGGCGACCTGAAGCGCCAGCACGGCCCGCGTCTGCCGGGCGAGGTCTTCGGCAATCTCGTTGGGGAGTTCGCGCATCCGGCGCCGGCAGCGTCAGTCGGCCGCGGCCGGGCTGCCCGCTGCCGGCGCCGGCAGCGGCGCCTGCCAGGCCAGCGGCTCGCCGTCGCGGGCGGCGGACTGGTAGGCGCGGCTGATGTAGGCGGCGACGGCGACCGCCTCGTCCAGCGCTTCGAGGCCGCAGTCCAGCGCGGCGATGTGATCGGCGAAGTCGGCCAGCAGCGGCGCGAACCAGTCGCTGTGCGCCGAGCCCTGCGAGAGGCCGCTGGCGAAGGCGATGCGCCGCTCGCCGCGCGCACCGCGCAGGAGGATCGTGTCGTCGTCGCAGACGATCTCGCCGCGCTCGCCGCGGTAGCGATGTGTCGAGCGGCGGGCGGCCGCCGCCCAGGTCAGGCGCAGGCGCGCCACGCCCCCTGCATAGTGCAGATCGAGCTCGGCGGTGTCGTCCACGCAGTATGCGGGCAGGCGGCACGCCGTGCGGCAGGTGAGGCGCAGCGGCGGGCCGAACAGCGCGTGCAACTGATAGAAGAGATGGGCGCCGTGATCGACCAGGATGCCGCCGCCGGCCAGCTCCTGCCGCGTACGCCAGAGCGGCCGCCAGCCTGCCGCACCGGCGTTGGCGCCGGTGCGCTCCACTACCAGCTCCGCCTCGTGCACGGCGCCGATCTCGCCCGCCGCGATCAGCGCCCGCAGCGTCAGCCACTGCGGGGCGTAATGGTACTGGTGGCAGGGCATCAGCACGACGCCGCGTCCGGCGACGATCGTGCGAATCGCCAGCGCCTCCTCCAGGTCGGTCGCCAGCGGCTTTTCGCAGAGCGTGTGGCAGCCCGCCGCCACGGCCTGGGCGATCAGGTCGCGGTGCGCATAGGGCGGCGTGCAGATGTCCACGAAATCGGGGCGTTCTTCCTGCAAGAGCGTGGCCGTGCTGGCATAGGTGCGCAGGCCGGGCAGCAGCGCGGCCAGCGCGGCGAGATTTTCCGGGCAGACGTCCGTGGCCGCGACGATGCCCAGCCGATCGCGCAGCTCCGGGCACAGGTAGGCGGGTAGGTGGCCGCCTCTGGCGATGTTGCCGGCGCCGATCAGCGCGCCCCTCAGCACGAGCAGGCGTCCGCGAGTTCGCCGGCCAGCTCGGCGAAGGCGTCCTCCAGCAGCTCAACGCCCTCAAGCGCCGTCTCCAGGTCGATCACCAGCGGCGGGTTGATACGGATGCGCGGCCCGTAGCACATGCAGAGCAGGCCGCGGCGCAGCGCCGCGTCGAACAGCTTGCGCGTCAGCGCCGAGGGCATCGGCGTGTGCCCGGCGGCGTCGGTGACGACGTCGATGCCGATCATCAGCCCCTTGCCGCGCACGGCGCCGATGAAGGGATACCGTTCGGCCAGCCGCGCGAGACGATCGAGCATCGCCGCGCCCACGCGCTGCGCGTTTTGCACCAGCCCTTCATCCACGATCGCGCGCAGGGTGGCGCGGGCGGCGGCGGCGGCCAGCGGGTTGCCGCCGTACGACGACGAGCTGCCGGAGGGCAGGCCGAAGGGCGCGGCGCGCATCAGCTCCTCACGCGCGATCAGCCCGGCGATCGGGTAGCCGTTGCCCATGCCTTTGCCGATAGTCATCGCGTCGGGTAGCACGCCGAAGTGCTCGCAGCCGAACATGCGTCCGGTGCGTCCGAAGCCGGTGATCATCTCGTCGGCGATGAACAGGGCGCCGTGCTCGCGTGCGATCTGCGCCACGGCGCTCAGAAAGCCGGCCGGCGGAACGACGTTGCCGGCGGTGCCCTGGATCGGCTCGACGATGATCGCGGCGAGGCTGCCGGCGGTGGAATTTCTTATGTACGCGCGCAGGAACTCCGCGCACTTCCGCCCCAGATCTTCGGGGTCGGCGGCCTCGAACGGCGGCCGCGCCCAGTCGGGATAGGGCACGTTGTGCACCCCCGGGTACAGCGGGCCGAGCCCCTGCTTCACGTCCGGGCCGCAGAGGGCCAGTGTGCTGCCGGTCTTGCCGTGGAAGCCGCCCCAGAACGAGATCGCCTCGAAACGGCCGGTGTACGAGCGCGCCATGCGCAGCGCCGCCTCGACCGCCTCGGCGCCGCCGGAGTAGAACTGCATGCGGTCCAGCCCCGCCGGCAGGTGCGGCATCAGCTCTTCCAGGAATTCCGCGCGTGCCGGCGAGCTGTAGCTGCCCACGGAGAGGCGCTCAAGCTGCTCCGAAAGCGCACGCACGTAGCCGGGATGCGCGTGGCCGAGCGAGGCGACGCCCACGCCGGCGGTGAAATCGATGAAGCTGTTGCCGTCCAGATCGGTGAGCTGGGCGCCGCGGCCGCCGGCGAAGGCGAGGCCGCTGAACAGCCCGATCGACTGCAGGCCGGGGGCGAGGCGACCGCTTTCCCGCTGCACCAGGGCGCGCGAGGCGGGGCCGGGAATCGCGGTGCGGACGCGGCCGGCGAGCGGGGAACCCGCTCGTGAGCTGGCACGGGTTTGCATGGCGCTCCTTGCAGGTGCGGGGCTGTGACCAGGCTTATGAACCGCCGCACCGCAGTATACAAGGTAGCGTTCGTCGGTACATAAGAAAATAGGAGCAGCAGGCATAAGCGGCGTGGCCGCCTGGGAGGCTTCGTTGCGGAGGAGGGAGTGGAACGTCAGACGTGGGCCAGGGCCGAGGCGCGCAGCAGCGCGTCGTAGCGGCCGTCGGCGCGGAGTTCTGCCAGGCCGCGGTTGAACTGCCGAAGCAGCGTGTCCTGCTCACCGCGGCCGACGGCCAGCGTCAGGCCGGCCGGCGCGAAGGTCGGACCGACGGCGCGAAACCGCTCTGGGCCGTGTTCCCGCACCAGCTCGAGACCGGTGGCGGCCGAGGTGATGAAGGCGGCCGCGCGCCCCGCTTCGACCACGGCCAGCAGGCGCTCGGCGTCGTCCACCGGCAGCAGGATCTGGCGTGGAAAACGGCGGCGCAGCCATTCCTCGGCGTAGCTGTTGGACTTGACGGCAAGCGGCGCGGTCACGCGCTCCAGGCCAGGCCAGAGGGGGCCGTCGCGCAGGGCGAAGGCGGCCAGCTCGTCGACGTAGTAGGCGGCGCTGAACTCGAACCACTGGGCGCGGCGCAGGCTGGCGGTCATATCCAGCACCGCGTCGACGTGGCCCGCGGCCAGCCAGATGCTTTGCATCAACGGCCCGTCGGCGGCGACGAACTCCATTTCGTCGCCGCCCTCGGCCAGGCAGGCGCGGCAGAGATCGACGCTGAAGCCGGCCGGCTCGCCCGTCAGGTCATTGAGCGAGGTGAAGGGCGGGTTTTCCCGGTCGATGGCGATGCGCAGCAACTCAGACATCGGCAAGCCAGGCGACAGGTGACAAGTTACTGGTTACAGGTTACAGGGGAGGGGTGGCGGGGACTGTCACTTGTCACCTGTAACCTGCTCCCTGCTCGGCAGTTCGAAGAAAACGCTGCGATCGCGGGCCAGCCGGGCGTTGATGCCGAGCTTCGGCGTTGTCGGGCAGACGGCGAGCAGGTGGTCGCGCTCGATCAGGGCGATGAGCGCCTTGAGCTGCGGATTCTCCAGCCCGATCACGAGATCTACGGCGGCGGGAACGCAGAGGTGAATCATGAGCGTCGCTTCGCCGGGCAGCCACTCGGCGTGCGCCTGCCAGCCCGGCCGCGCGGCCTGTGCCGGCAGCTCCAGCAGCTCCGGGTGATCCTCGACATCCACGAACACGTAGGGCGTCGCCTCGTGCTCGCGGCCGCGCTTCTCGTACCACTCGCCCAGGCCGCCGCCCACGACCTCCAGCCGGATCGGCGCCGGTTCCGTCGCGGCCATCTCAGCGAGTCGTGGCCGGTTCGGCGGGCGTGCCGGGCGGATCGACCCAGCGGCCGTCGGCCTTGATCAGCGCCACCAGCTCGGCAACGCCCTCTTCCTGCGGAATGCTCGTCTTCACCAGCTCGCGGCCGCGGTAGAGGGCGATCTGTCCGCCGGCGCGGCCGACGTAGCCGTAGTCGGCGTCGGCCATCTCGCCGGGGCCGTTGACGATGCAGCCCATCACGGCGATGTTCAGGCCGACGAGATGGCTGGTCGCCCCTTTCACCTGGTTGAAGACGGTGGGCAGGTCGAACTTGGTGCGGCCACAACTCGGGCAGGCGATGAACTCGACCTTCGTGCGGCGCAGGCCGAGCGCCTGCAGGATGTCATAGCAGACGGGTAACTCGTTGATCGGGTCTTCGGCCAGCGAGACGCGGATCGTGTCGCCGATGCCCTCGGCCAGCAGCGTGCCGATGCCGGCGGTCGATTTAACGCGAGCGTACTCGCCGTCGCCAGCCTCGGTTACGCCGAGGTGCAGCGGGTAGTCCATGCCCTGCTCGGCCATGCGCTGCGCCGCGAGCCGGTTCGCCTGGATCATGATCGGTACGCGCGAGGCCTTCAGCGAGATCACGATGTTGCGGAAGTCGTGCGACTCGCAGATGCGTACGTACTCGAGCGCCGATTCGACCATGCCTTCGGGCGTGTCGCCGTAGGTGACGAGCAGCCGCTCGGCCAGCGAGCCGTGGTTGACGCCAATGCGCATCGCCACGCCGCGCGCCTTGCAGATCTCGATCACGGGCAGCAGGCTGCGCTCGATCGCCTCCAGCTCTTCACGGATCTCGCCGGCAGAATACTCCTCGGCGCGCTGGCGCGGCTTGCGGTAGACGAAGAGGCCGGGGTTGACGCGCACCTTGTCCACGTACTTCGCCACTTCCACGGCGATGTCGGTGCCCTGGTGGTGCACGTCGGCCACCAGCGGAATGCGGTAGCCACGCCGATCCAGCTCGGCGCGGATCTCGCCCAGGCACTTCGCGTCGGCCATCGTCGGCGTGGTGACGCGCACCAGCTCGCAGCCGGCCCGGTAGAGGCGAACGATCGACTCCACGCAGGCGGGCACGTTGCGCGTGTCTTCGGTGATCATCGACTGCACGAGGATCGGCGCCGAGCCGCCGATCGCGGCTTCGCCGACGCGCACCTCGCGCGTGGGCCTGCGGGCGGAGACGACGTCCACGACACACTCCGAACACGGATTCACATCGTAGGGAGCAGGGGTTAGGGGCGGGGATCGGATCCCGCTCCGGCAGGCCGATCGTAGCACGGGCTTCGCGGGCGGCAAAGAATGGATCGGCACGATGGCGCGTATCTATAGGTGAAGGAATGGCGGCGGAATCCGGCCGGCCTTGCGGAGTAGCAACGGTCGATCGCCGCGGGATGATGCTCGAAAGCAGGCGCCATGCTACAAGCATCTTGACGGATAATGGATACACACGTAATAGCAGCCGAAGTTGCCGCCGAGCTGGGCTCGCTTCCCGAGCGACGCCTGCCGCTCAGCGATCTGTGCGCGCGCCTGGAGCGGCCGTTGAGCGAAGTCGCCGCCGCGTGCGAAGTGCTCCGCAGCTGCGGCATCGTCGCCTCCTGCGACGGCGGCGTGCCCGCGCTGGCCGCGCGGGGTGAGCGCCGCGGCTCGCGCCTGGTGCTGATCGCCGAGAACAGCGCCGCGGTGGCACACGTGCTCGCCGCGCTGCTGGAAGGCGAGGGCTACGGCGTGCTGATCGCCCGCACGCTGGGCCTTGCCGAGGGCGTGCTGCGCGCCACAAGCGTCGATCTGGTGATCGCCGACAGCTTCGCGGCGACCGCGGCCGCGGCGCTCACGCGGCTGGCCGCGCTGCGCGACCTTGCCCGGCCGGCGCCGGTGCTGCTGTTCACCGGCCACCGCGACGTGCCCGAACTCGCCGCGCGCGCCGCCGGCTACGCGGGTATGCTGCCGAAGCCGTTCGACATCGACGAGCTGCTGGCGCGCGTCGGCGCCGCGATCAACGGCCGCGCCCCGGCCTGAGCCGCGGCGGCTGAGCTACTGCTGCACCAGCGTCAGGCGATTGCCCTCCGGGTCGGCGATGCCGGCGATCGTCGGCCCCTGCGGCAGGTCGAAGGGTTGCGAAAGCACCGAGCCGCCCAGCTCCTCCGCCTTCTTCAAGGACCCGCGCAGGTCGCGCACCTGGACGTAGAGCGAGACGCCGGGGTGGTCGCCCTGGCGGATGTGGCCGGCCGGCCCCGGCTCCGGCCCGCCGACGCCAGCCGGGATGCGCATCACCGGCCCCTCGCCGATCTCCCAGTTGAAGAGCCGGCTGTAGAAGGCGCGCTGTTTCTCCGCGTCGCGCGCCTGGATCTCCCAGTGGACAACGGGCCGTGCCCAATCGTCCGCCATCGTACGCCTCCTGGAAGGTGACAGGTTACTGGTGACAGGTGACAGGGGCGTCATCACCCGATCCGGACCTGACACCGACTGTCCTGCCCGACTGTGGGTTACGCCGTGGCGAGCTGCAGCGTCCCGAGGAAGTTATAGCCGGTGTGCGCCGAGCTGCGCGCCGCCTTCTGCATGAACGCCTCTTCGACCTTGCCCGCCTTGTAGCCGCGCAGCAGTTGCTTGAACGCCATCTTGATCGTGGCCTCGTCGATCATCTCGCCGTTGTCCGGGTCGGCGATCGCGCCAAGCCCCTTCGCGTCGGCCTCCTCGTAGAGCACGACGACCTTCTGCGCGTGTTCGATCTGCGCGTCGCTGGGCGTGTAGACCTCGTTGATGATCGGGATGTGCGAGGGGTGGATCGCCCAGCGGCCGTCGAAACCGTAGCCGGCGGACTCGATCGACATCTCGCGCAGCGCGTCCAGCTCGCGCACCTTGAGATGCACGTTGTCGATCGCGTCGATGCCGGCGGCGCGGGCGGCGTTGACGACGCGCTGCTTGGCGTACAAGAAGCGGATGTTCTGGTTCTCGTAGGCGTCGGCGATGCCCATCTCGGCGGCGTAGTCGGCGATGCCGAAGATGATGCCGGCCATGCGCGGCGAGGCCGTGGCGATGCGATACGCGTTCTCCACGCCCATCGCCGTCTCGATCAGCGCCTCGATCTGGATCGTGCGCGTCCAGCCGGCCTGCTGCTCGTACTTCGTCAGCAGCTCGTCCACGCGCTCGATCTGCGAGGGCTCGAAGCTCTTGGGGATGATCACGCCGTGGAACTTGTCCACCGCGTGCGTCACGACGTATTCGATATCGCCCTCGAAGAAGGGCGACTGCGTGTTGTTGGGGCGGAAGGTGACGAACTTCGTGCCCCAGTCGAGCGTGTTGAACGCCTCGGAGATGACGCGCCGCACCTCCTCGCCCTTCGCCGAGAGCGGGCAGGCGTCCTCGCAGTCCGCCATGATCTCGTCGGCGTCGGACGCGGCGGCCTTCTCCAGCATGCGCCTCTGGTGGCCGGGTAACGTCAGCTCTGAGCGCCGGATGGTGACTCCGCCAGCCATGGTTCGCCTCCGCAGGTTTCAGCGTACTGGTGACAGGTGATCGGTGGGCAAAAACGTCCCGTGCGCCTGGAGCTTATCCAGCCAGCAGGTTCCGCGCGATCACCTTCAGCTCCAAAATCGGCTTCGCGCCTTCGAAGATCGGCAGCACCTGCGCGTCGGCCACGTAGCGCGAGATCGGCGTCTCCTCGGCGTAGCCCCAGCCGCCGTGCAGCAGCTGCCCTTCCTGCGTGAGCCACACGGCCACGTCGCAGGCGAAAAGCTTGGCCATCGCCGCGTCGAGGGCGCCGCGTTCGTTCCCCTGCATCGCCCGCGCGGCGGCGTAGGTCAGTTGCCGGGCGGCCGCGAGCTGCGTGGCCATGCGGCCGAGCTTGTACTGGGTGAGCTGGTACTCGCCGATCGGCTTGCCGAACTGCCTGCGGTCGCTGCAGTAGGTCGCGGTCTGCTCCAGCGCCGCCTGGGCGACACCGCAGGCGCGGCCGCCGGTCTGCAGGCGGCCCATCTCGAAGCCGGCCATCTGCAAATAGAAGCCGCGGTTCAGCCCGGCATCCATGCCCACGAGGTTTTCTGCCGGCACGAAGTAGCCGTCGAAGTTGAGCATGAACGAGTGCATGCCGCGGTAGCCCGGTGTGGCGATCGCCTTGCCGGAGATGGCGCCTCCTCCGGGCTGGCGCTGCTCGAAGGCGTGACCGGACTCGGGCTGCTTCTCGACGATGAACAGCGAGAGGCCGCGGGCGCCGGAGGCCGGGTCGGGGTTCGTGCGCGCCAGCAGCGCCAGCACGTCGGCGCGGCCGGAAAAGGTGCTCCAGGCCTTGTTGCCGTTGATCAGCCAGCCGGCCTTGCCGTCCAGCGTCGCCCGCTCGGCTTTGCATGCGACGCCGGCCACGTCGGAGCCGATGTCCGGCTCGGTGACGGCGATGGCGACGAGCTTCTCGCCGCAGGCGATCCGCGGCAGCCAGGTCTGCCGCTGCTCCTCCGTGCCGCCGGCGAGCAGCGCCTTGATCAGGATCTCCGGGCGCGTGTTGAGGCTGCCCGCGGCGCCCAGCGAGGCAGCCGACAGCTCCTCGGTGGTGATCACCATCACCGGGTAGCCCATCTCGGTGCCGCCGTACTGCTCGGGAATCGAGGCGGCGAAGAGGCCCATCTCCGCGATCTTCTTGATCAGGTCTTCCGGCACGAGCAGGTCTTCACGGTGGATCTGCTCGGCCAGCGGCGCGACCTCGCTTTTGGCGAAGGCGCGCACGTGATCGCGCGTCATCTCGGCCGTCTCGTCGTCCAGCCAGATGCGGTTGCCGCCGCGCGTCGCCAGCACCTGCCGGCCGATGGCGCGGTGCCGCGCTTCAGCCATGCCGGCACGAATGATCGCCAGCAGCTCCGGCGTGCCAAGCTCCGCGCGCAGCGTCGCGTCGTCCACGCCGAAGTCGTCGGGCGCGGTCTCGATCTGCGTGCGCAGCCGCTGCGCCGTCTCCGCGGCGAAGGCGATCGCCATCGACTCCAGCTCGGGGCCGGCTTCGCCCGCGGCCGCCGCGGCCTCGGCGTAGCGCAGCAGCTCGCTTGCGGCGCGCAGCTCGGTGGCGGCGTAGGCGATGCGCTCGGCCTGCACCTGGTGCTCGTCGATCGCCTTGCCCGCGTTGGTCACGGCTCTGGCGTGCGCCAGGGCGCGGTCCAGCACACCCTGCGCCGCGGCCGTGAGGCGCCGCGCGCCGCCGAGCGAGATCCCCTGCTGCACTGTCGTATTCGTGCTCATCGGTTTGCGCTCCAGTATGAGGCGGGATCAGGACACCGGCGTGCGGCGCGGCATCGTCAGCCAGTAGTCGAGGTCGAGCACGACGGCCGGGTTGTAGGTCTCGCGGCCCGTTTTCTCGTCGCTGAGGCGCAGCGGCACGTCCTCGTGCGCCGGGTTGGCGTTCTTCACGGCGACGAGGCGCAGCCGCAGGGCGCCGGCGTGGGCGGCGCCGGGCAGATCGGCCTTCTCCAGCACGTCCGACCAGGCGTAGATCGTGTCGCCGGCGAAGCTCGGATTGGCGTGCGTGCCGCCGTTCCAGGCGAGCATGCCCAGCGCGTTCTCCAGCCCATTGAAGGAGAGCGAGCGGGCGATCGAGATGATGTGCCCGCCGTAGATCAGCCGCCGGCCGAAGCGCGTATCTTTGGTCAAATGCGCGTCGAAGTGGATGCGCGCCGTGTTCTGGTAGAGCCGCGTGGCGAGCTGCGCCTCGGCCTCTTCGATCGTCATGCCGTCGTTGTGGTGAATGCGCTCGCCGGCCTGGTAGTCCTCGAAGAAGAAGCGGCCGCCCGTGGCGCCGGCGTCGAAGCCCTGCGCCCGCAGCGCCGGCATCGCGCGCAGCGAGGCGGCGGGCACGCTGGCCGGCAGCTCGGGCACGGAGTCGGCGCCGGTCGGTGTCTTCGGGTCGCGCTTATTGACCATCACCCAGCGGTAGAACTCGATAACCTTCTGCTGCTTCTGATTGAAGCCGCGCGTCTGCACGTAGACGATGCCCGTCGCGCCGCTCGACGTTTCTTTGAGGCCGAGCACGGTCGACTCGGCACGCAGCGTGTCGCCGGCGTAGACCGGCAGCAGGAAGCGCACGTCGGCGTAGCCCAGGTTGGCGACGGCATTGAGCGAGACGTCCGGCACGGACTTGCCGAAGACGGTGTGAAAGACGAGCAGGTCGTTGATCGGCTCGCGACGGAAGCCGAGGGCGCGGGCGAACTCGGCGTCGCAGTAGAGCGGGCAGCGGTCGCCGAAGAGGGCGATGTACAGCGCGGCGTCACCCTCGCGCAGCGTGCGCGGCGCGGCGTGGCGCAGCGACTCGCCCTGCGCAAAATCCTCGAAGAAGCGGCCGACGTTGGTCTTGCTGGAACGAGCCGTCTGGCTTGCCATGGGCGCTGCGCTCCGGTGCGGCGGAGAGTGGCGCCGCGCTCGACGTAATGCGATCGAGCGCGGTGCGCTGAGTATACGTCCCGCCGCGGACGAGCGATAGTGCACATTTGCACAATCTATAGACAGGATAGGCTCACCGCCGGGATCCTGGAGCGGCCCGCGGTCGATTACGTTGCCGGCAGGCTAGACGCTGCGCTCAGCTTCGCGAGGGTGCTTCGCTCGGCGGGGCCGCGGAGCGAGGGACTCAGCCCGCGCATCGGTAGGCTGCCGACCAGGCTTCTGCAAATGCTCGGGCAGCCGGTTCGTCGGGAGCACGTGCACCGGCAGTTCGTCGATGTGCATGTCAACGAGTCGATCAAGGACCAAATCGTGCACGTCACTCGGATCATCGAGATCAACCGCGACCCACAGCCATGTTTCGCTCGGGTCATCCCAGCCATGCGTCACGGCAAACTCCGCGTCGGGATAGGCGTGTCGGATCGTATCTTCAAGTTCCTGCACGGCGTGCTGGATGCGCTGCTTGCGCGTTGTTACAGCGGTCATTGTCTCGATCCCCGTCGCTGTACCGCCTCGACGAAGCGGATTGCGGCCCGCACCGCCGACTCGGCACGACTCTTGCTCACGCTTCGGCTGGCATAATCGGCGATGTGGCGGTTGTGGATGAGGTCGCTCAGTACGCCGCGCAACTCGCGGTCGTACAAATGCCGCTGGCCGATCAGCACTCCGACAAATCGGCTTGCGACGAAGTCGTGCCTCCAACCGCTCGTTGCCCGCAAGTCTGCGCGAATCAGCGCCACGATCGCGGCGAGAAAGCAGGCATAGTAGGCGCGGCTCGCACAGGTATTGTAGCGCCCCGCCGTCTGATCGCTTTGCGCCGCCGCCAGGTTTTCGAGTGCCTTGGCGAGGTAGTCTTCGGCGTCGCTGATCGTGCACCTCCACTCGCCCCATTCTGCGACGACTTCCACACTCAGCGCTGTTCGATGCCAGCCCAGCGCAGTGAGAGCGCCATGATCTCCGGCGTGAGCTGGTGGCCGCCCTCGAACTCGTGGTAGGTCAGGTCGTAGCCGTTGAACTGCAACTGCGGCGCCAGCATGCGGCTGGTGGCGTTGATCGGCAGCACCTGGTCCTGCGTGCCGTGCGTAATCAGGATCCGCGGCAGGCCCACCAGGCTCGGTGGCCAGCAGAAGCCGGGCGAGTTCGCCAGGATGTGCGTAAACAGGTCGCCGTTGGCGAGCCCGAGACCCAGCGCATACGAGGCGCCATCGGAGAAGCCCTCGATAAGGCAGTGCGCCGGGTCGACGTTCACACGGGCGAACAGCTCGCGCAGCGCCGTGTCGATGCGGGCCACATCGCTGCCGTAGCCGCCGATCAGCACGTCCCAGGTGCGCGTCTCCGAGCTGGGACAGAGCACGACCATGCCGAACGCCTCGGCCGTCTCGCGCCAGCGGCCAAGCATCCGCTCGCCGGTACCCGTGGCTCCATGCAGCGCCAGCATGAAGGGGGCCGGCCGCGCATGGACGTACGAGGCCGGCACGAGCAGCACACCGTCCCAGCCGGCACTCGGTGGCGCAACGTGCTCGCCGGGCGGATACGGCTGCGCGTTCGCGGCGGAGCGGCGCGGCCTCGCGGTAAAGCGCCCCGCCCCGTAGCCTTCGGGCAGCCGTTCGCTCGCCTGCGCCATCACGCACACTCCCGGCCAATCGCGGCGGCGCCAGCGTACCATTTTGCCGTGGCCCGCTTCGGTGGTTGGCTGGGTTGGTTAACAGCCGTCTGATTTGTGATTTGCAAGGACAGGCGATGGATAGCATCCAGCTTGCTGAGCGCGGCTTCGGCAATTGGCACGGTTTTGCTCCGAATCATGAGGACGCGTTGGTGTCGATGCTGCCATCTCAGCCAGGCGTGTACGCCATCCGGCGCAGGACACCGATCTGTCGCTTCATCGGTTCCTCAGATCTCGCCTACATCGGCTCCGCGTCCAATCTGCGGGGGCTCAAGGGCCGGATCAGGCAGTACTTCCACCCTGGGCCGACGCAATACACAAACCAGCGGATACGGGCGCTGATCGCCGCATCGCCGGACTACGAAATTGGCTACGTCAGGACAGATACGGCGATGGCCGCCGTGATGTTGGAGTCCACCCTGCTCGAACGTTACGAGGCTGAGCACGGCGAACTGCCGCCCCTGAACCACCGCCACTAAGCTGCGGGCAATCCTTAGCTCGCGTGCTTTGACGGGCTGCCGGCGCGCTCCTACGATGAAGCGGAGCGAGCGCCGGGCGGCGCTTTGCGCTGGCGCGATGGCCCTCCCGACCTGGGTGTGGGCGCGGACCGGCGCTGCACGAAGGAGAGAACGCCATGCGTGAGGCCGTGATCTGCACCCCGCTGCGAACTCCGGTAGGCCGCTTCGGCGGCGCCCTGCGCGACGTGCAAGCAGAGGACCTGGCGGCGCTGGTGGTCGAGAAGGTGCTGGAGCGCTCCGGCCTCAAGGGCGAGCAGGTGGACGACGTGATCTTCGGCCACTGCTACCCCAACGGCGAGACGCCGGCGATGGGCCGCCTGGCGCCGCTGCACGCCGGCCTGCCGGTCGAAGTCCCCGGATTCCAGCTCGACCGCCGCTGCGGCTCCGGCCTGCAGGCGATCTGCCTCGCGGCGATGGAGGTGCAGACCGGCGTGGCCGACGTGGTGCTGGCCGGCGGTGTGGAGAGCATGAGCAACGCCGAGTTCTACAGCACGCAGACGCGCTGGGGGCCGAACCGCGGTGAGATCAAGCTGATGGACCGGCTCGACCGTGGCCGCGTCACCGCCGGCACCTACCGCTATCCGGTGGATGGCGGCATGCTGGAGACGGCCGAGAACCTGCGCAAGCAGTACAACATCCCGCGGCAGGAACAGGACGAGTACGCGCTGCGCAGCCACCAGCGCGCCGTCGCCGCGATCGAGAACGGCAAGTTCGACAACGAGATCGTGGCCGTGCCGGTGCCGGCGAAGAAGGGCGAGGGCACGCTCTTCGGCCGCGACGAGCATCCCCGCGCCGACACCACGCTGGAGAAGCTCGCCGCGCTGCGCCCCGTGCGGCTGCGCCAGGATCCCGACGCGACCGTGACCGCCGGCAACGCCAGCGGCGAGAACGACGCCGCGGCCTGCTGCATCGTCACCTCGCCTGAGAAGGCCGCCGAGCTGGGCCTCCAGCCGCTGGGCAAGCTGCGCTCCTGGGGCGTGGCCGGCGTGCATCCGGCCTACATGGGCATCGGCCCCGTGCCGGCGACGAAGAAGGCGCTGGAACGGGCCGGCCTCTCGCTGGCCGATATGGAGCTGATCGAGCTGAACGAGGCGTTCGCCGCGCAGGTACTCGCGGTCACGCGCGAATGGAACTTCGGCGAGCGTGACTTCGACCGCACCAACGTCAACGGCTCCGGCATCTCGATCGGCCATCCCGTGGGCTGCACCGGCGTGCGCGTCATGGCGACGCTGCTGAACGAGATGGAGCGGCGCAACGCGCAGTTCGCGCTGGAGACGATGTGCATCGGCGGCGGCCAGGGGATCGCCGCCGTCATCGAGCGCGTCGCGTAGGGAACAGGTGACGGGTTACAGGTGACAGTGAGGGGCGGCTCGCGGGCCGCCTCTTCACATTCCTGCATGGGGAGCACAGGTATGAGCGAGGGAGCGGCGCACCCGATCTGGAACCTGATGGGGCTGCTGTTCAAGGCGCACCCGTGGCACGGCGTGGCGATCGGCTCGGAGGCGCCGCGCCGCGTCACGGCCTACATCGAGATCGTGCCGGCCGACACGGTGAAGTTCGAGATCGACAAGGTCAACGGCTACCTGCGCATCGACCGGCCGCAGCAGTTCTCCAACATCTGCCCCTCGCTCTACGGCCTGATTCCGCAGACGCTCTGCGCCGAGCGCGTGGCCGAGCTGTGCATGGCGAAGACCGGCCGTGAAGGGATCGTCGGCGACGGCGACCCGCTCGACATCTGCGTGCTCACGGAGAAGACGCTCAGCCACGGCGATGTGCTGGTCGAGGCGATCCCGATCGGCGGCCTGCGCCTGATCGACGGCGACGAGGCCGACGACAAGGTCGTGGCGGTGCTCAAGGGCGATGCCGTTTACGGCCGCGCACAGGACATCTCCGAGTGCCCGGAGAGCGTGCTGGAGCGGCTGAAGCACTACTTTTTGACCTACAAGCAGGACCCGGAGTCGCCGCAGCGCAAAGTCGAGATCGACGGCGTCTACGGCGCGGCCGAGGCGCACGAGGTCATCGTCCGCAGCCAGCAGGACTACCAGGCGCGCTTCGCCGGCATCTATTCATTGCTCAAAGGCTGAAGGGCTGAAGGGCCGAGCGTCGGCCCTCGGCCCTCACCCCCGTCCCCCTCTCCCAATCCTGGGCGAGGGGCGATCGTGCGCAGCACGACTCGACCGGCGTCGGGTTAACCGTGTTGATCATGGAACGCTCCGGGCTGGATCGTCTCCTTCCCCCAGGATTGGGAGAAGGAGAGACGAGAGGATGAGGGCCGACCGCCGCGCATCGATCGCTGCGATCCCCTGTGCTAGAGTGCGCAACGGGACCGCCGTCAACCACTCAAGCGCGCGGACCGTTCGGAGTCTTCAAGCCTCAGCGTTCGATCCCTCTCGCCGTGAAATCTACACGGCAGTCACCATGCTGGGGGTGAGCGCCATGGGCGAGTAAGCGCCCATCCAATACCAAAGCTTGCCCCATACGACCATCGGAGATCTCTCATGAAGATCCACGAGTACCAGGCGAAGTCGATTCTCGACGAGTTCGGCGTGCCGATCCCGAAGGGGCGCGTCGCCACCACGGCGGCCGAGGCCCGCGCCGTCGCCGAGGAGCTGGGCGGCAAGGTCGTGGTCAAGGCGCAGATCCACGCCGGCGGGCGCGGCAAGGGCGGCGGCGTCAAGCTCGCCAACAGCGCCGACGAGGCCGAGCGCGTCGCCGGCCAGATCCTCGGCATGCAGCTCGTCACGCACCAGACCGGGCCGGAGGGCCAGATGGTCAAGAGCGTGCTGGTCGAGGAGCAGATGCAGGTGCAGCGCGAGCTGTACGTCGCCGTGTTGGTGGACGGCGCGATCGGCGAGCCGGTGATGATGGCCAGCGCCGCCGGCGGCATGGAGATCGAAGAAGTCGCCGCGGCGACACCGGAAAAGATCTTCCGCGTCGCCATCGACCCGGCCACCGGCTTTCAGCCCTACATGGCGCGCGAGCTGGCCTTCAACATCGGCCTCACCGGCGATGCCCTGCGCCCGGCCACCCAGCTCATGACGGGCCTCTACAACGCCTTCGCCGCCAAAGACGCCTCGCTGGCCGAGATCAACCCGCTCGTCGTCACGGCGGATGGCCGCGTGCTGGCGCTGGACGCCAAGTTCAACATCGACGACAACGCGCTCTTCCGCCACAAGGAGATCGCCGAGCTGCGCGACGTGGACGAGGAAGACCCGCTGGAAGTGCAGGCCAAGGCGCACGGCATCGACAACTACATCAAGCTCGACGGCAACATCGGTTGTATCGTCAACGGCGCCGGCCTGGCGATGGCGACGATGGACACGATCAAGCTGGCGGGCGGCGAGCCGGCCAACTTTTTGGACATCGGCACGGTGAACAACCCGGAGCGCGTGGCCAGCGCCCTGCAGGTGATCATCGAAGACCCCTCGGTGAAGGCGATCCTGGTCAACATCTTCGGCGGCATGGCGCGCGTGGACGTGATCGCGCAGGGCGTGATCGAGGGCTTCCACCGGCTCGATCTGAAGATCCCCGTCGTCGCGCGCCTGGAGGGCACGAACCTCGAAGAAGGCGAGCGGCTGCTGAACGAATCCGGCCTGCCCGTGATCCGCGGCAAGGACCTGGGTGAGGCGGCGAAACTGGCCGTGCAGGCGGCGGGCAAAGCCTGAGGTCGCGGCGTAGCGCACGCGAAGGCGTAGTCCGCGCGGCCGCGTCCGTCGCGGGTAGAGGGAGAGATCGGCGTGAGCGTTCTGGTCGACGAGAACACGCGGCTGCTGGTGCAGGGCATCACCGGCGGCGAGGGCAGCCAGCACGCCCGGCGCAGCATCGCCTACGGCACGAAGGTCGTCGCGGGCGTGACGCCGGGGCGCGGCGGGCAGAAGTTCGACGAGACGGTGCCCGTCTTCAACACCGTGCGCGAGGCCGTGGCGGAGACCGGCGCCAACGTCAGCATCATTTACGTGCCGGCGCCCTTCGCCGCCGACGCAATCCTCGAGTCCGCCGAGGCCGGCATGCCGCTCGTCGTCTGCATCACCGAGGGCATCCCGGTGATGGACATGGTGATGGTGCGCCGGGCACTGCAGGGCGGCAAGACGACGCTGATCGGCCCCAACTGCCCCGGCGTGATCACGCCCGGCGCCCAGTGCCGCGTCGGCATCATGCCGGGCCAGGTCTTTGCGCCGGGCAGCGTGGGCGTGATCTCGCGCTCCGGCACGCTCGTCTACGAGGCGGTAGCGCAGCTCACCAACCTGGGCATCGGCCAGTCGAGCTGCGTGGGCGTGGGCGGCGACCCGGTGATCGGCACGCGGCAACGCGAGGTGCTGGAGCTGTTCAACGACGACTCGGAGACGGCGGCGCTGGTGCTGATCGGCGAGATCGGCGGCAGCGCCGAGCAGGAGGCGGCCGAGTACATCAAGGCGAACGTGAAGAAGCCGGTCGTCGCCTTCATCGCTGGCGCCACGGCGCCGCCCGGCCGGCGCATGGGCCACGCCGGCGCGATCATCTCCGGCAACTCCGGCACCGCCGAGGCGAAGAAGCAAGCGCTGCGCGAGGCCGGCGCCGTGATCGTGGACAGCCCCGCCGAGATCGGCGCCACCACGCGGCGCGTGCTGAAGGAGCACGGGCTGGCGTAGCCATCGGCCCTCACCCTCACCTCATCTGTGTGGCCCCTCTCCCTCTCCCAATCCTGGGAGAGGGAGAGGGGCGATCCTGGGGAGGAAGTTCCGCTGCGGCGTCGTGGTAGCGATCTGCTGTAGGGGCGCACGGCGTGCGCCCGTCGCGGCAGCGACGCGACGGTCAACCTGACAACGCTCCGGCTTGATCTGCGCGCCATCGCCCCTGCTCTCCCATGCGCGCTTGTACAGCCGCGGATCTCCTGCAGCCGTGCGCGTGGGGAGCGGGGACGGGGGTGTGAGGGCCGCCCCCTCACGCCGGCATGGGCAGCAGGCCAAGCACCGCGGCCCGCGCCTCGGCGGCGACGAACAGGCTGCCCGTGGCCAGCACCAGGTCGCCGCCGCCGGCTTCGCTCAGCGCGGCGTCCATCGCCGCCGGCACGTCCGGGGCGAGGCGCACCATCATGCCGGCATCCTGAAACGCCTGGCCGACGTTCGCGGCCGCCGCCGCGCGCGGGTGCTGCGCCGCCGTGGCGATCACCGTCGGGTCGAGCGGCGTGAAGGCGGCGGCGATCGTGGCGAGATCCTTGTCGCTCGAGGCGCCGACGACCAGGTAGAAGCCGCGGTGCGGCAGGTCCTCGCGGACCGTTTGCGCCAGGCGGCGGGCCGAATCCGGGCTGTGGGCGCCGTCGACCACGACGAGCGGGCTGCGCTTCAGCACCTCGACCCGCGCCGGCCAGCGCACCTCCGCCAGACCCGCCGCCGCGCTCTGCGGCGCGAACGGCACACCGGCGTCGATCAGCTGCTCCATGCCGAGGATCGCCGTGGCCGCGTTCTCCGCCTGGAAGCGGCCGACCAGCGGCAATTTGAGCCGGTATTCGTCGCGCGGCGTGCGCAGGCGCAGCTCCTGCCCATCGAGGCTTGAGCGCCCGCGCGAAAGCTGGCAGGCGGATGCGACTTCGAACAGCGTGGCGCCGCGTTCGGCGCAGGCCGCGCGCAGCACCTCGGCGGCGCTCTCGCGTTGCAGGCCCATCACCGCGCGCACGCCGGGCCGCAGGATGCCGGCCTTGTCCGCGGCGATCTGCTGCACCGTGTCGCCAAGAATCTCGGTGTGCTCCAGGCCGATCGGCGTGAAGACGCAGAGTTGCTTCTCGTCCAGCACGTTGGTCGCATCCAGCGTGCCGCCCAGCCCGACCTCGACCACCTGCCAGGCGGCGTCCTGTTCGCGAAAGTGCAGGAAGCCGAGCGCGGTGAGCAGCTCGAACGTCGTCAGCTTCGCGCCGGCGCCGGTCAGCTCTTCGACGTGCGGCCGCATCAGGTCGCAGAGCCGTGCGAAATCGGGCTCGGCGATCGGCTCGCCGTCCACCTGCATGCGCTCGCGGATCGTGTGCAGGTGCGGGCTGGTGAAGAGGCCCGTGCGCAGGCCGCAGGCGCGCAGCAGCACCGCGATCATCGCCGCCACGCTGCCCTTGCCCTTGCTGCCGGTGATGTGCACCGTGCCGCGCCCGCGCTGCGGCTCGCCAAGGCGCGTCAGCAGCTCCCGCAGCGGCCGCAGCTCGCGCCGCGCGGCCGTGGCTCGGTCAAGCGGCGTCATCTCGTAGTTGGCGAAGGAGAGCAGCCAGTCCGCCGCCTCGACAAACTCCATGGTGCGCCCCATGCCCGTCTCGCCGTTCATTGTACGGCTGTACGGCTGTACGGCTGTACGGACGCGCCGGCTTCAAAAGTGCTCCATGCCTTCCGGGTCTTTCCAGGCCGAGGCGAGCCAGTCGTCTTTGGCCGCGGGCGGGGGGATCCAGGGCGGCAGCGGCATCAGCAGCCGATCGGACAGCGCGAACACGTACGGCTCATAGGAGCGGCGCAGGCGGGTGAGCTTTTTGGCGCCGTCGCTGTCCGGCGTGAGCGGCACGCCGGCGGCGGTCAGCGCCGAGCAGACGTTGGCGAGCTGTTCGGAGGGCAGGCGCTCCGGGTGATCCAGCCGCGGCTCCAGCACCATCACCTGGCAGAGATCCACCGCCGCGTGGCGGGCGATGGCGAACGTCAGGCGGGCCGGCCGCGCGGGAACGCCTTCGATGCCGGAGAGCACCAGCGCGCAGGCGTCGAGCACGGCCGTGATCGCGGCCAGCCACGACTGGTTGTCGTGCTGGGAGCGGAAGAAGGTGAGCAGCGGATAGGAGAGATGGCTCTCAAGCAGCTCCGCCGCCCAGCGCTCCCAGTCGGCCAGCAGCCTTGCCAGGCCGTCGATGTCGTTTTCGCGGGCGTAGCGCACGATCAGCTCAAGGCCGCCGGGCGGCGAGCCGGCGCGTGCGTCCAACAGGGTGATCGCCGTCTCGCGGCGCGAGAGCGACTGGTAGAAGGCGGGAAGATAGCCGACGACGAGACCGAGCAGGCCGAAGCCGGTGCCGGCCTCGATCACGGTCACAATGCGTCCGGCCTCGCCCAGCGGCGCCACGTCGCCGAGGCCGAGCGTGAAGAACGTCGTGCCGCTGAAATAGAGATAAGCGATCAGGCCGCTCGTTCCCTTCGGCGCCACCAGCTGGGTTTCGACGCCGCGCTGCAGCAGCGCGTAGCCGACGATCAGCGCGATCGCCCAGCTCACCAGCAGCAGCAGCAACGAGAGCGGGCCGAAATAGCTGAGAAAGCTCTCGCGCCGGCCGCCGCGCAGGCGCCGGGCGATCAGGGTCCACACCGCCCAGATGCTCAGGTAGAACAGCCGCGTCAGCCGGAAGCGGCGCGAGACGCGGCGCGGCAGCACGATCGTCTCGAACACGTCCCAGAGCACGATCGCCACGAGCGCCACGCCGCCGGCCACCGCGAGCGCATCGAGCCACACCATCGAGCCGCATCGCCTCCCACGTCCGCTGACAGGTTACTGGTTACAGGCAACAAGGCGGCCCGGGGCAAACCCGCCGGTCATCCGTCACCTCGCCGGCCCGGCCGGTTCGGCCGTCTCAAAGCTCTCGGCAGCCCTCGGAAAGGCCTGCGCCGCCGTGATCGTGTCCAGCCGGCCGCGCTTCGCCGCCTGGTCGTCGGTGACCAGCACCAGTAAGGGAATTTGCCTCTGGCCTCGGCCGTCCACGGCGCCCGCGCCTGACTGAAGCAGCCGGCCGGCAGGCGCGGCGAGCAGCGGGTCGCCGTGTTTGAGCAGCACGTACTGTTCGACGACCTCGGCGCCCATCAGGATCAGCGTGCCGATCAGGTAGGCATAGAACAAGAAGGCGATCACGGCGCCGAGCGTGCCGTAGACCTTGTCGAAGTGGCCGAAGTAGCGGGCGTAGAGGCTGAAGCCGAAGCTGAGCACGACGAAGCCGGCCGCGGCGAACAGGGCCCCCGGCCAGACGTCACGCCAGTGCATGTGCGGCGGCGAGGCCCAGGCGTAGAGCACGCCGAACGCCAGGAAGACGATGCCCAGCGGCGCCACGATCAGCAGCAGGCCGAGCGGGTAGGCCACGATGCCGCCGGCGTCTTTGCCGAGCACCTGCTCGGTGATCTTCGTCACCACCGTCAGCAACGCGGTGGCGGCGATCGAGAGGCTCAGCATGATCGCCAGGCCGAAGACCGCGCTCAGATCCTTGATCTTCTGCACCACCCACGGCGACTTCTGCTGCCGCTGCCAGATCACGTTGAGTCCCGTACGGATGGCGGTGAACACGGCGCTGCCCGACCACAGCGCGCCGACCAGCGCGATGATGCCCAGGCTCGCGCGGCCGCTCGTGGCCGCCATCACCTGCTCGCGCACGTTGGCGGTCGAGCCGCCGCCGAGGGCGCTGGTGAGCTTGTCCACCAGCGAGTTGCGCTGCGAATCACTCATGAAGTAGCCGGCGAAGGCGACGAGGAAGACCGCCATGGGAAAGATCGAGAACAGCGTGGAGTAGGCGATCGCCGCCGCGAAACTGGCGCCCCGCGCCTCGCCGTAGCCTTTTCCCGTCTGCTGCACGAAGCGGAACAGCGCCTTCATCGCAATCACCTGTCTCGTCGCCGTCGCGCGCTCGGCGCCCGCGGCCGCGGCGTTCGCTCGCGGGTGCAGCGGGCCGCCGTGCCAGCGATGATAGCGCCGCGGACGTGCCGGCGTCAGTCACCCGCGCTGCCCCTACCTCGATGCCGGCCGCGTCCTGTACCGTGGGCGCTGTGATGCCCCGCCGGAGGTCCGATCGTGACCGCTCCTGCTGCTCGTACCGTGATCCGCGCGGGCTGGATCATCGCGCACGACGGCCGCGGCCACCGGTTGCTGCGCGACGGCGTCGTTGTGATCGAGGGCGACACGATCGCGCACGTCGGCACGAGCTTCGAAGGCAGCGCCGATCGCGAGATCGACGCCCGTGACCGGGTGCTCACGCCCGGCCTGATCAGCACGCACGCGCACATCGCCGGCTCGCCGCTCGATCGCTCCTTCATCGAAGACGTGGGCAATCCGCAGTTCTATAACTCCGGCCTCTTCGAGATGCTGCCGGTGCGCGGCGCCGCGCAGGACGCCGAGGGCACGCGCGCCTGCGTCGAGTTCTCGATCGTGGAAATGCTGCGCGGCGGCTGCACCACGGTGGCGGAGATGGGCGGCGCGGGCGAGATCGTGGCGGAGATGGCCGGGCGCTACGGTATGCGCGTGTATATCGCGCAGGGCTACCGTTCGGGCCGCTGGCTGACGCGTGACGGCAGGCAGGTGAGCTGGGAGTGGGACGAAGAGGGCGGGCGGCAGGGTCTGCAGCGTGCCCTCGACTTCATCGACCGGAACGACGGCGCCCACGGTGGCCTGGTGCGCGGTTTTCTCTCGCCGTCGCAGGTCGATACCTGCACGGCGGAGCTGCTGTGCGAGTCGTACCGCATCGCCGAGCAGCGCCGCCTCCCCATGCAGGTGCACACCTCGCAGTCGGTGAACGAGTTCCAGGAGATGCTGCGCCGCCACGGCCGGACGCCGATCGCCTGGCTCAACGCGATCGGCGCGCTCGGCCCGCGCACGATCCTCGGCCACGCGATCATCATCGGCGGCAGCTCCTGGGCGAACTACCCGCCCGGCGACCTGCAGACGATGGCCGAGAGCGGCTGCTCGGTGGCGCACGCGCCCTGGGTCTTCGCCCGGCGCGGCATCGCCATGGAGTCCTTCGCCCGCTACAACGAGGCCGGCATCAACATGTCGCTGGGCACGGATACCAACCCGCAGAACATGATCGAGGCGATGCGCTGGGCCGCGGTGATCTCCAAGATCGTGGACCGGCGCACACTCGTCGCCAGGGCCGCCGACGTGTTCGACGCGGCCACGCTGGGCGGAGCGCGGGCGCTGGGTCGCGACGACCTGGGGCGCATCGCGCCGGGCGCGAAGGCAGACCTGGTGCTCTGGCGGGCGCAAAGCTGGAACATGACGCCGCTGCGAGACCCGGTGAAGAACATCGTCTTCAACGCCGGCACGGAGGACGTGGCTGAGGTCTTCGTCAACGGGCGGCAGGTGGTGCGCGACGGCCGCGTCGAGGGCGCGGACGAGCAGCGCATCCTTGCCGCCTTGCAGGCGGGCGGCGAGCGCATGTGGCCGCGCATGGCCGAGTTCGACTGGGCGGGCCGCGGCGCCGACGCGCTCTCGCCGCAAACGTACGGCGAGGGCACAGGGAACAGGGAAGAGAGGGCGTAGGGCGGAGGGCGGAGAACGTTCTCCCCTCTCCCAGGATTGGGAGAGGGGTCGGGGGTGAGGCGACCGATCATGCGTGCACTGGACGATGTTCGCGTGCTCGACCTTTCCACGTCGATCGCCGGCGACTACTGTACGAAGCTGCTGGCCGACCTCGGCGCGGACGTGATCAAGGTCGAGCCGCCGGGCGGCGATCCGGTGCGGCAGCTTGGTCCTTTCCGCGGCGGCAAGGCGGACGCGGAGACGGGTGGCCTGCACCTCTACCTCAACGCCAATAAGCGCTCGATCGTCGCCGACCTGGAGAAAGACGCCGGCCGTGAGCGCGTGCGCGAGCTGAGCCGCGATGCCGACATGCTGGTCGAGACGTTGGCGCCAGGCCGCCTGCCGGCGCTCGGCCTCGGCTACGAGGCGCTGGCGCGGGCGAATCCCCGGCTGATCGTCGCCTCGCTCACGCCCTTCGGCCAGAGCGGGCCGTGGAAGGACTGGCTGAGCGACGAGATCGTCGAATTCGCCCTCGGCGGCTACATGTACTTCGCCGGCGACGCGCGGAAACCGCCGCTGCTGGTGCCCGGCTTCCAGGGCGGCTTCCAGCTCGGCACACAGGCGGCGGTGCATCTGCTGGCGGCGCTCTTTCACCAGCGCGAGACGGGCGCCGGCCAGCAGATCGATGCCTCGGGCATGGAGGCGTTTCTCTCCGCACACTCCTGGCTGACCACGGCCTGGTCGCACGCGGGCACGGTGCTGCGCCGCACCGCCTCCGACCTGACCCGCTGCAAGGACGGGTGGGTCTTCTATTTCCAGGGTCCGTTCAGCACCAACATCCTGCTGTTGCTCGAGCGGCCCGATCTGCTCGAAGATCCGCGCTTCGCCGACCACGCCTCCTGGATTGCCAACGGCGCGGTCATCAAAGAGCTGTGGGAGGCGTGGTGCACCGACCGCACGAAGGCCGAGATCTACCACGCTGCCCAGGAGCTGCGCATCCCCGTAGCGCCGGTCAACACGGTGGCCGATCTGTTCGTCTCGCCGCAACTCGCGGCGCGCGACTGGTTTGTCGAGGTCGAGCAGCCGCGCGCGGGACGGGTGCGCCAGCCCGGCTTCCCCTACAAGCTCAGCGCCACACCGCCGGCGATCGCGCGGCCGGCGCCGCTGCTCGGCGAGCACGAGGCGGCAGCGGGCAAGGCGCAGTGGGCAGGCGGGGATGCGTCTGAACCGCGCCGGCCGGCAGCGGATCCGGCCGCGGGTGGCTCGGCGCGCCGGCTGGCGCTGGACGGCGTGCGCGTGCTTGAGCTGACGGCCAACTGGGCCGGGCCGCTGGCCGGGCGGCTGCTCGCCGACCTGGGCGCCGAGGTGATCAAGATCGAGCTGGCCTCGAAGCCGGCCACCCGGGCGCTGTTTTACCCCGGCAACGACCCGATGAAGTACCACTACAATCGCGCCGCCTACTTCAACCTGCTCAACCGCAACAAGTACGGCATCTCCCTGAACCTGGCCAAGCCGGCGGGCAAGGAGGTCTTCTGGCAACTGCTGCGCCGCGCCGACCTGGTGATCGAGAACAACAGCGCCCGCGTGATGCACAACCTCGGCCTCGACTACAAGCACCTGCGCGCCGTCAACCCGCGCGTCACGCTGGTTTCGATGTCCGGCTACGGCGGCAGCGGCCCCGAGCGGGACTACGTCGCCTACGGCTCGACCATCGAAGCCACCTCCGGCCTCGCCGCGCTCACCGGCTACGGGCCGGACGAGCCGTTCCGCACCGGCAGCTACTACGCCGACCCGATCACCGGCGCCCACGGCGCGATCGCGGCGCTGGCGGCGCTGCACGCGCGCCGGCAACGCGGCGAGGGCCAGTTCGTGGACATGGCCCTGAACGAGGTCGCCGCCGCCTTCTTCGGCGAGGCGCTGATGGACTACGCGCTCAACGGCACGGTGCGCGAGCCGCGGGGCAATCGCTCGCCCCGCTGCGCGCCGCAAGGCGCCTACGCCTGCACCGGCGCCGACGCCTGGGTGGCGCTCGCCGTGCGCGACGACGGCGAGTTTGAGAAGCTCTGCCGTGCGATCGGCCGCGAGGAGCTGGCCGGCGAGGCGCGCTTCGCCACGCAGGCGGCGCGGCAGGCACAGCACGACGCACTCGACGAGATCCTCTCCGCCTGGGCGAAGACGGTCGATCACAACGAGGCGGCGCGGCTGCTGCAGGCGGCGGGCGTGCCGGCGGCGCCGGTGCTCGCCAACTGGGAGGCGCTCTCCAATCCGCACCTGTTCGCGCGCGGCTTCTACGTGCCGATCGTGCATCCGGAGGCGGGGGTCTTCCCCTTCCCCGGCGCACCGTGCAAGCTGAGTGAAACGCCGGTGACGGTGCGGTTGCCCGCGCCGCGCTTCGCCGAGCACAACGAGTACGTCTACCGCGAGCTGCTGGGGCTGCCCGCCGCCTCGGTCGTGGAGTTGCGCGAGCAGGGCGTGATCGACGACACGCCCGTCACGCCGATGCTCGGCAAGCTTTGAGCCTCGGCAATCGCCGGCTCGCGCGGAGCACGGCCCGGAAGACGCTGCAGGGGACCGCGGACGGCGGATCCCGGCGTCGGGGATAGCAGCGCTTGCCACGAGCAACGGTTCTGACCGCCTTCGCGCGCGGACTCGTCGCGTCGGCGGTGCTGTGCCTGCTGCTGCACGGCGCGGCGCCGCGGCCGGCAACGGCGCAGGGCCTTGCCCCCGGCCTGTCCGAGCAGGATCTGCTGGTGCTGCTGCCCTACCGCCTGGCGAGCGACGAGTTGCCTGCCGGCTTCGAGGTCTACGAGGAGACCGCGACGCCGAACGCCGCCCTCGCCTTCGGCGCTCCGCCCGCTGTCCGCGAGGCGACGCTTGCCGCACTGCAGGGCGCCGGCCGGATCACCGGCCTGCAGCAGACCTTCGTGCCGACGGCGCGCGGTAATGGCACGGTCGCCAGGTTCTTGCTTTCGCTGTATTCGGATGAAAACGCCGCCGCCGCCGCGGTCGGCCAGACGGAGCCGCCGGGCGACAGCCCTGCCGAGGCGCTCGACGCCTCTGCGCTGGGCGATGGGGCGCGCCTGCTGCACCAGGCGGCCTCACCCTCGACACCGGAGCTGTTCGTGGCCGTCTGGGGTGTGGGGCCGCTGCAGATGGCCGTCACCGTCCAGGGCCCCGACGCCGGCGTGGACCTGGTCACGAGCTTCGCGCTCACGGTGCAGCAACACGCCGCGGAGGACGGCGGCATCGCCGGTTCGCTCCCGATCGCGCCGCGCAACGACGGACCGGCGCTGCACGCCGGCGAGGACCTGGAGCAGGCGCAACTGCCGGACGCCGCGGCTCCGGCCGGTTTCGATCGCGGCGGAAGCTACCTCTGGAGCAATGAGCAACTCGTGCTCGACGCGCGCCAGCCCGAGGCGATCGCCCACCTGATCGTCGCCGAGTGGGGAAGGGTGGCGGCGTCCGCGCAGTATTTCACCAGCAGCGACGCCAGCCGCACGCTGCTGACCACGGCGCTTGCCGTTTTTGTCGATCCCTTCGGCGCGCAGCGGGCCGTCGAAGACGTGTCGCTCACCGCGGCCACCCGCCAGGCCGTGCTGCCGCTCAATCCGCCGGTGCAGCTGGGCGAAGAGACGATCGCCTACCGCGCCACCGTGCGCTGGCCGCGGGCCGAGCTGCGCGAAAGCTACACGATCCAGTGGCGGCACGGCGCCGTCGCGCTCAGCATCACGGTGAACGTGCCCGCGGGCAGCCCACAGCCGGCCTATCTCGCCGCCGTGGCCGCCGCGCTCGACGCGGCCTATCTGGACGCCGGCCAGCCCGACGGCGGCGGTGCGCCGATGAGCGGCGGCGCAGCGGCCTACACGACGCCGGCCTCGTGCAGCGCCGCGATCTCGGCGTCGGTGTAGCCGGCCTCGCGCAGGATCTCGCCGGCGTGCTCGCCCAGCTTCGGCGCCAGCCGGCGCAACGCCCACGGTGTCTCCGAGAGCTTGACCGGATTGCCGATCGTGCGCAGCGGCCCGAAGGCGGGGTGGTCGGTCTCGATCACCATCCGCCGCGCCCGCGCCTGCGGGTCGTCCAGCATCTGCGCCACGTCGTTGATCGGCCCGGCGGGGATGCCGGCTTGCTCCAGGGCGCAGAGCAACTGTTCAGAGGGCTTCAGGCGGGTGCGCTCGCTCAGCAGCGCGGCTAGCGCTTGATAAGCGCGCATGCGCTTCGGCTGCGTGTCGAAGCGCGGGTCGGAAGCCAGCGCTTCCACGCCCAGCACCGTGCAGAGCCGCCGGAACAATGTCTGGCTGCCGGCGCCGATCACGATGTAGCCGTCGGCAGTGGGGAAGGCCTGGTAAGGCGCGCTGAGCGGATGCGCGGAACCCATGCGCCCCGGCGCCTCGCCCGTGTCCAGGTACTTCGCCGTCTGCCAAACCGACCAGGCCACGCCCGTCTCAAACAGCGAGCAGTCCATGCGCTGGCCGCGGCCGGTGAGATGCCGCGCCTGCAGGGCGCAGAGCACGCCGTAGGCGCCGAACATGCCCGTGCCCAGGTCGGTGACGGGAAAACCGGCCTTGTTCGGGGCGCCGGTTTCCTCGCCGGTCACGCTCATCAGGCCGCTCATCGCCTGCGCTACGAGATCGAGGCCGCCGCGCTCGTGGTACGGCCCGGTCTGGCCGAAGCCGGAGATCTGCGCGTAGATCAGCCGCGGGTTCAGGGCGCTCAGCGCCTCGTAGCCCAGCCCGATCGAGTCCATGTAGCCGGGGCGGTGGTTCTCCAGCAGGATATCGGCGCCCGCGGCCAGCCGCCGCACGATCTCGCGGCCGCGCTCGTCCTTGAGGTTCACCACCAGGCTGCGCTTGTTGCGGTTGACCATGCTGAAGGCGCGGCTGACCGTCTCGCGCGGCTCGCCCCAGCCGCGCGTCGTGTCGCCGGAGCCGGGCCGCTCGATCTTGATCGTCTCGACGCCCATGTCGGAGAGCAGCATCGAGCAGTACGGCCCCGCGAGGTTCTCCGTCACATCGACCATGCGCAGACCTTCCAGCGGCAGCGGCATAGTCTGTTCCTCCCGGCCGGCGCGGCGGCCCGTCGCGCTGCATGGTACCGCCCGCGCGGGCGTTTCGGCCAACCGGGCGGGTGCGTATACTGGCCGGTGCCCGGCGCCACGCCCGCGCCGGAGAGTCTCCCGCGGCGGAACGTCGTGACGCAGCGCCATTCGGGCATGCCCGCCGGCCTCTCCGAGGACCGGCTGGACCGCATCAAGCGTGTCTTTAAAGACGTGCGCCGCACGCTGGGCGTCTGCTGGGTGGGCGAGCTGTTTGAGCTGCTCGCGGTCTACGATCTTTACCTGCAGGCAGCCTGGCTGCAGCTCAAGCCGTCGGTCGCCTCGGCCTACTTCGAACGCACGGCGCACGAGCTGCAGAGCCGCGCCGGGCGCGCCGTGTACGAGGCGGGCTTCCCCTTCTCCGACCACCGACGGCTGGTCGGCGGCGTCGAAAGCGAAAGCGGCAGCCGTCCGCTGGCCGGCGGCGAGAAGCTGGCGCTGGCCACAACGCTGGATCTGCTGGAACGGATCAACGCCGTCTCGCTGCTGATCGCGACCGCGGCGCGCGATGCGCTGTTGGGCCGCGAGGTGGGCGCCTCACCGCCGCGCACGGGACCGGATGCGGCGCTGCGGCCGGAGCCGGCGCCGATCAGCGTGCGGCTGCGCTGGGCGGAAGGGCTGGCGGCCGACGTCTCCGGCCCGCCCGACGGCGGCTTCGCCAGCCGCGAGTACCTGCTGCTGGCCGCCTGGGGAGACTACTTCGAGACGGTGCGACGCGAGTTGCGGCCGCTGCTGCGCGCCCAGGCCTACGCCCAGGCCGCGGCGCAGCTCGACGTGTACGCGACGGCTGCGGTGCGGGCGCTGCCGTATCCCTTCCGCGCCAGCGGCGAGCTGGCCCGCAGCCTGGGCTACGCGGCCGCGGACGTGAACGACCTGCTGGCGGGCGTGACCGAGGCGCAGAAACGGCTGTGCGAGCTGGCGTTGCAGACGGCCGCGCTGCGCCTGGGCTGGACGGGCGGCAACATGGGCTGAGGCGTGCTACGGCAGCGCCCGCTCCCAGATCGGCTCGCCCATTCCTTCGGCTTCCACGCCGGCGATCTCGGGCACATGTTCGCGCAGCGTGCGCTCGATTCCCAGCTTGAGCGTGAGGGCGCTGAGCGGGCAACCGCCGCAGGAGCCGACGAAGTTGAGCCGCACGGTCATGTCCGCGGTGATTTCGATCAGCTCGACCGTGCCGCCGTCCATCTCGAGGGCGGGGCGGATCACGTCGAGCGCGGCTTCGACCCGGTCGACGAGCAGCGGATTCAGGATCATCGGGGCCGGCCCTCGGCCGCCGTGCGGCCAAACAATTGCTTACATAGCTTAGCGTGTTGGCTGGGCACGGTCAAACTGCCGGCCCGCCCGCTGCCCCTGTTATACTGCGGCTGCTGTGACGCCGCTTAACGTCATTCTCGGCAACCAGGCCTCGGCCATCCTCGTGCTCTCGGTCGTCGGCGTGCTGCTGCTCGCCTGCACCGCCGCCGTGCTCGACTATCTCGGCGGCACCAGCCGCGCGCTGGCGCCGTTCACACTCGTGCGGCCGCGCATGGCCGCCTTCGTCTGGGTGGGGCTGCCGGCGGCGCTGCTGCTCGTCTTTGCGGGCGGTCTGCTGGGCGCGATCAGCTCCGGCAGCGCGGAGACGGGCCGCGGGCTCGACCTGCTGCTCTGGATCGCCAATCTGTCCTTTACGGTCGCGGTGCTGGTCTGCGGCCTCTGTTCGCCGCTGGCGCGGCACTGGGGTCTGGCGCTGGCCGGGTTCGCACTGGGTATGGGCGGGCTGATGGTCTTCCTCGCGCTGATCTCGGCGCTGGGCCTCGGCGACGCCGCCGGACTGATCACCGCCACACCGGACCGCGCCGCTTTCGGCGTGGCGGTCGGCGGCGTGTTTCTCTGCGTCGCGCTGGGCGCCGCCGCCTTGCTGGCGCTCGGCACATACTGCGGGGAGCGTATTTACCTGCTGGCCGCGCACCACCAGCACGCCGGCCAGGCCGGCCACGCCGCCGGCTGAGCCGGCGCAGCCATGCCCATCCGCCGCGGTCCGGAGGAGCCGTGTTCCTGCGCCGGCGCCGTGCCGACCCCGTGGATGCAGTCTTCAAGGATCTGCGCCGCGCTTTTGCCGATCGCATCGCCTGGACTGCCAGTCTGCCCGAGACGCCACCCACCTTCGCTGAGCCGGCACAGCCGCTGCCGCCGGCGCTGCAGGAGCTGCTGCGCGAATGCGGTATCCGCGGCCTCTACCCGCAGCAGGCGCAGGCCTTCGATGCGCTGCACGCCGGCGGCGACGTCGCCATCGCCACGCCGACCGCCAGTGGCAAGACGCTCGCCTTCGCCCTGCCGATCTTCGCCCGCCTGCTGGCCGAGCCGCGGGCCAGAGCGCTGCTGATTGCGCCCACCAATGCGCTCGTCAACGACCAGGCGCGTACGCTCACGGCCTGGGCGCGGGCGTTGCCGCGGGCGCCGGCGGTTGCGGTGCTCACCGGCGCCACATCGGAAGAGGCGCGCCGCGCCCTGCGCGCCGATCCGCCGCGGCTGCTGATCACCAATCCCGAGATGCTGCACCTGAGCCTCTGCGGGCAGCACGTGCTCTGGCGGCGCTTCTGGCCGGGCGTGCAGTTCGTCGTGCTGGACGAGATGCACCTGTATCGCGGCGTCTTCGGCGCGCACCTGGCGATGCTGATGCGGCGGGTGCTGCGTGTCGCGGCGCTGCACGGCGCGCGGCCGCAGATCGCCGGTTGCTCCGCCACGGTCGGTAACCCGGAGCAGCTCGGCGAACGGCTGACGGGCCGCCGCTTGCCGGTGATTCGTGCGGACGGCGCCGGGCGCGGGCCGCGCACGCTGCTGGCGCTGCAGCCGTCGCTGGCTGTCACCGGCGATCGTGGCCAGGCGACGGCGGTCGAGCTGTTCTGCGGCCTGATCGAGCGTGAGATCGGCACGATCCTGTTCGCGCAGACGCGGCGCGGCGTGGAGACGATGTGGCTGCAGGCGCGGGAACGGCTGGGTGCGGAGCTTGGTGGGCGCGTGGCGCCGTACCGCGGCGGCCTGGCGCCGCGCGAGCGGGAACGGATCGAGCGGGACTTGAAGCAGGGAAGGCTGCGCGGCGTGATCGCCACCAACGCGCTCGAACTGGGCATCGACATCGGCGGGCTGGACGCGGCAGTGATCGCGGGCTTTCCCGGATCGCGCGCCTCGTTCTGGCAGCAGGCCGGCCGTGCCGGGCGCGGGCGGCGGCCGTCGCTTGTCGTCTTCGTGCCGTTTCCGCGCGCCCTCGATGCCTACTACGCGGCGCACGATCGGGCGCTGCTTTCATCCGTGCTGGAAGACGTGGCCGTCGACCGGGAGAACGAGGCGATCATCGCGCAGCACCTCGGCTGTGCCGCCGCGGAAGCGCCGCTGGATCCCGAGACGTTGTCCGCTCTGGCGCCGGCCGGCGACGCCGTACCGCGTGCGGCGGCGGCCAGCGGCCTGCTCACGCGCGACGGCGGGCAGTGGCGGGCCGGACCCGGTGCCTCGCACGCCGCGGTCAGCCTGCGCGGCTCCGGCGCCGAGACCTGGACGGTGCAGGCGCCGGAGGGCGAGATCGGCACGCTGGACGACAGCCAGCGCACGCTCGAGGCGCACCTGGGCGCCGTCTACCTGCACGGCGGGCGCCCCTACCGGGTTCAAGCCGTCGATCACGTCTCGCACCGGATCAGCGTCGCCGCCGAGCCCGAGGATGCCGTCAGCGAGCCGCTGGTCGTCACGGTGGCGGCGCCGCTCGCGCGGTCTGGGGCCCGGCGTTCAGGCAATGGCGTGCCTGCCGGAGATCGCCCGAGCGAGGCGGTGGCCGGCGTCGCCACAGCCGCCCGGTTCAGCTCTGACGCGGGCCGCCTGCTGGTGACGTGGACGACGATCGGCTACCGCGAGGGCAAGCGCCTGGCGCGTGTGCGGCGTACGGTGACGCTCGACCCGCCGGAGCGCCGCGAGATGGAGACGGCCGGCCTCTGGTTCGTGTTTCCCGACGAGCTGCGGCGCCGGCTCGACGAAGGCGGCCGGCGGCGGTTCGCGCCCGCCTTGCACGCGCTGGAACATCTCCTGCCGGCGGCGGCGGCGCTGCGCGTGCTCTGCGACCCGCGCGACGTGGTGGCGAGTTACGAGGAGCGGCACGAGCTGCTGGGCGGCGCGGCGCTCTTCCTCTACGACGCGATCGCCGGCGGCTGCGGGATCGCCGAGCGCCTGTCCGCCGATCCGGGCGCTCTGCTCGCGCTTTGCCGCGAGATCGTCGCGGGCTGCCGCTGCCGCGAGGGCTGCCCGGCCTGCGTGCTCTCGGCCGCCTGCTGGCGCCCCGCCGACCCGCCGGAGAAGGCGGCGGCGCTGGCCCTGCTGACGGCGCTCGGCCCTCTATCCCCCGTCCCCTTTCCCCCAGGATTGGGGGAAAGGGGCGATCCGGTGTAGAGCGATCCAGACGGGCGTCGGGTTACCCGCCGCGCCGCGTGTCGCGTCCGCCGGCGCGAACAGCGCACGCCGTGCGCCCCCAGCAACCGGCTAACCCGACCCCACGCTGAAACTTCCTCCCCAGGATCGCCCCTCTCCCTCTCTCCAGCATTGGGAGAGGGAGAGTGGGTAGGGGGTGAGGGAGAGGGCCAACCCGCCGCCCGCTCTACCGCTGCGGCGCCAGCGTCAGCGCCTCGCGCAGGCCGGCCACGCGGCGCAGGGCACCGACCAGGTAGGCCTCGAACTTCTCGTCGGCCAGGCGGCCGGTGGCGTCGTCGAAGGCCGTCTTCACGTTGCGCACCGGCACGAAGGGGCCGACCAGCGCCGCGCCGAGCACGCCGAGGATGTCGCGCAAATGGCTGAGCACGATCGACCCGCCCAGCGCCGACGAAACGGAGACAAGCCCCACCGGCTTGCCGCTGAACTGCGCCGCGCCCAGGTAGTCGAGCATGTTCTTCAGCGTGCCCGGCACGCCGGCGTGCCACTCCGGGCAGACGAAGACGAAGCCGCTTGCATCGAGGCAACGCTGCGCCAGCTCATCGGAGGCTGCCGTCGTGGTGACGCCGTCATAGGGCGGCAGCAGGTAGTCGCGCGGGTCGATCAGCTCGACGCCGGAGGTGATCTCGGCGAGACGCTCGCGCACGTATTCGGCCACCTGGAAGGAGCGGCGCTCCACGCGGATGCTGCCCGCGATCACCAGCAGCGGTCCCATGCCAGCCTCCGTGGGCAATACCCGCCCATTGGATGTTGTACGCCGGTCAGATCGTCGCGCCTTTGAGGCCGACGAGTCCACGGGCGTACTCTATTTCGCCCAGGTGCCGGTAGCCGTGGGTGAGGCACATACCGCCGAGCGCCTGCATCAGCGACATCTCCCCCACCGGCTTGATCGTGACGCGCTGGTCGGCCGCGGCCGGGTCCAGGCCGGCGAGATAGTCATCCGTCGCCGCCCAGACCTGCGTCATATAGGCGCGGAAGTCGGGCAGCGAGCGCAGGCGGAAGGCGGAGGCGTCCTCGTCCGACATGCCGGTGCCCTGCGCCCGCGAGTCGAGGCCGAGGCGCACGTCCCAGCCACTCTCCATCCACACGGTTGGGCGGTGCTGGATCACGAAGCGGATGATGTTGTCTTCCGTGCGCACGTAGTGCCAGAGACAGAAGGCGATCGGCTGCACGCCGGGCCGCGCGACGTAGTGCAGTTGCTCGTCGCTCAGGTCTTCGGTCACGCGGTCGAGCAGCGTGTGCAGGCCGCGCATCTGGCCGCGGATGAACTCGATCGTGTCCATCGCTCTCACTTCGCCCGGCAGCGCCGGGGCTTCAGCATATGGCGTCGCGCTCGACTAGTAGATCGGCTGGGTGCTGTTCTGACCCGTATTTCATACTAACCCGTCGGGTCAGTACGCCGCGGCGCAACCCTACCACCTTCGGCGCCGCAAGACCGCACGGAGGGTGAGCGGGGCAGCGCATCGAACGTATGTGACGATCGATACGGATCCACTGTCAACATACTCACAACCAGAGTGTGGACCAGTATGCGGAGCCGGCTCGTTACTATCATCAGAGTTATGGTCGTGGGCTGAGACAACGGCCCCTGCGGCAGAGGAAGCGAACACCATGCGGGGCAGCGAGCGACAACGGCGAATCACGCGGCCGGCGCTGCCGGCGGCGCTGCTCTGCCTCGCGCTCGCCGTCTTCGCCCTGGCGCCCCACGTGCAAGCCGCCACGAACGCCGGCACGATCGTCTTCACCCGCGGCGACGGCATCTACACCCTGCCAGGCGGCGGCGGCACGCCGAGCCGCATCTGGACGGCGCCGGCCGGGCGCAGCGCCGCCGAGCCGCGCTGGTCGCCCGACGGCAAGCAGATCACCTTCATCGGCCCGGACGGCAACGCCTGGGTGATGAACGCCGACGGCACGAACGCCCACGCGATCACGACACAGGCCGTAGCGCCCAGCGGTTGCGGCGAGGACGGCTGCACCGCGCCGGGCGTGGTGGCCGACACGCCGCGCTGGTCGCCGGACGGCTCCCAGGTCTCCTACCGTCTGGTCACGAACCTCAGCGCCGCCGCGATCTGGGCGGCGGCCGCCGATGGCAGCACCGCGCCGCGTCAACTTGGCTCGGCGGGCAACCTCTGCCTGTTCAACGAGGGCTGGTCGCCGGCGGGCACGGCGCTGTTCAGCCGCTGCGCCGGCAGCGCGGGGGCGAGCAATGCGACATACGCCGCGGCCACGGGCGGCGGCGCGGCGCAGCCCTTCGTGGCCGGCTCGCAGCTTGCCTTCTCCGCCGATGGCTCGCACGTCGCCTTCTCCAGCCAGGCGTTGCAGAGCGGCTCGATCAGCGTCGTCCTGTACATCGCCGGTGCCGACGGCAGCGCCGCTCAGCTCGTCGCCGCCGACGGGCAAAACCCGCTGTGGTCGGCCGGCGGCCTGCTCGCCTACCGCGTGGGCGGAAGCGACGGCTGGTCGATCCACGTCTACGACCCGGCGACGGGCAAAGACAGCGACCTCGGCAGCGGCGTCGTGGAAGCGTGGTCTCCCGACGGCTCCCAGTTGCTCTACAGCGACACGGGCGACAGCGGCGGCACGCTCTGGCGCATGCAGGCCGACGGCAGCGGCCGCCAGCAGATGGCGGCGGGCAGCGCGGCCGACTGGTCGCACACGGGCTGAGCCGGCGCATCAGGCGGCGGCGCGGCGGCCCTGCCAGCCCGCGATCGCCAGGCCGGCGGCGACACTGGTGAAGGCGTGCTGCTCCGCCAGCCGCGCGTTGGGAAAGCGCCCGCGCAGGCCGCGCTGAAACAGGGGAATGCGCGAGGAGCCGCCCGTCGTCACCAGCGCGCCCACGGCCTCCGGCGCGACGCCTGCTTCGCGTACGACGGCGTCGACCAGCGCCAGCGCGGCGTCGTACTGGGCGCGGATGATGCCTTCGAACCCCTCGCGCGTCAGCACGTCGCGCACGTCGATGCCTTCGCGCTCCAGGGCGATCGGCGCGTGGCCGGCCTCGGAGAGCCGCTGCTTCGCCTCTTCGACCGCGCGGTAGAGCGCCGCGCCGTAGCCGCGCGTCACCAGCGTATGCAGGTTCGCCAGCTCGCGCGGCTGCGAGGAGGAGCGCTGGATCTCCTCGATCTGCGCCAGCGGCTGGGGGCGGTTGAGCAGGTAGAGCGTCTGCCAGTCGAGCAGGCGGGCGAGGATGTGGCGCGGCACTGGCAGCCGGCGCGGGCCGTATGTCGCGCTCTCGCCGAACTGGCGCAGCAGCCGCGCTTCGACGATGCGGCGGTCCAGCAGATCGCCGCCGATCGGCGTGCCGCCGGTGGCCAGCACCTCCGCCCGTTCGCCGGCCCCACGCAGCACCGTCACGTCCAGCGTGCCGCCGCCGAAGTCGAAGACGAGGAAGGGACGCCCGTCGGCCGGCGCCGCGCCCTGCTGCGCGAAGCCGATGCCGGCGGCGACCGGCTCTTCCAGGAAATCCAGGTGCGGTACGCCGAGCCGCGCCACGGCCGCACGCAGCCGCTCGCGGGCGAGCGCGTCGTCGGCGGCCTTCGCGGAGAAGTGCACGGGCCGGCCGACGGTCAGCCGCTCGATCGGGCGCCCGAGGAAGCGCTCGGCCCGCTGCACGATCTCGCCGGCCAGCAGCACGACCAGGTCTTCTGCGGTGAGATCGACGCCGTAGACCGAGGTCCTGGCGAAGACGCGGTCGGGCAGCAGCGACTTAATCGACTGGAAGAGGCGCCCCGGCTCGTTCACGTCGATCAGCGCGTTCGCCTCGATCGTAATCGTGCCTACTCCGGAGAAGGTCATCGTCACATCGCCGACGTAGTGTCGCTCCAGCTTCACCGCGCGGCCGACGTTGTCGCGCTGGTGCCGGTCGAACGCTTCCTGGCCGACGAAGCGCTCACCCTGCTTCGTGAGGTAGAGCAGCGAGCGCATCACGGACGGATCGCGTCCGGCGGCGTCGAGCGGCGCCAGGGTCACGCGCTGCCCGTCGTAGACGGCGACGGAGGAGTTTGAGGTGCCGAAGTCGAGGCCGACGCTGAGCGTCATCGCATTCCCTCTCTGCCCGCCCGCGTCGCGGGCAACAAAAAACCCGCCTCGCTCAACGCGAGACGGGCGCTCTACATAGTTCCCGCCCCTCCTCACGGGAGAGGCGTGGCAGCGATCTCGGCGGGCCTAGCCACACGGCGCAAACCTGCTTCGGGCCGCCGAATGCGTGCATCCGGCCCGGCCAACAATCCGTATGCTAGAGGAGCGGCGCCGGGCGCGTCAAGGCCTATCCCTGCCTCGCTTGGGCTCGGACAACCCTTTCCTGCGAGGAAGGGGTTGTCCGAGAGCGACCGTTTGTCCTCATCCAACCCTTCCGCCTGAGCCATGATGAGACATGAGGGGAAGGGAGACGGGCGTTCTTCCGATCGCGGCGGAGCGGCGAGGTTGAATCAACGCGGGGTTAGGCGCGGGGAGGGGCAGGTGACGGTGGAGCAGCGCCTGGTCACGGCACGGCCGCGGGGCCGGCGCCGCCTGCTCAGCGCCGCGCGCGTGATCCATCCCTTTCCCGTGTTCGCCAACGTCGTCGCCGTGGCGCTGTTCGCGCTCGTCGCGGCGCGCGGGGCGCCGGACGGCGGGCGGCTCTTGCGGATGCTGGTCGTGATGTTCTGCCTGCAGAGCGCGATCGGCGCCGCCAACGACGCCGCCGATGTCGAACTCGACCGCCTCGCCAAGCCGTGGAAGCCGATCGTGGCCGGCGCGCTCAGCCGGCGCGCGGCCTGGCTCGTGGCCGCGGGTGCGGCGGCAGCCGGCGGCGCCCTGGCGCTGACGCTGGGCGTGGGCGGCTGGGCGCTGGCGATGGCCGGCCTCGCCTGCGGCCTGGCCTACGATCTCGGGCTCAAGCGCACGCCGTGGAGCATCGTCACCTACATCGTGGCGCTGCCGCTGCTGCCGCTCTGGGTCTGGACCGCGCTCGGCCGCTTCTCGGCGGCGCTGCTGTGGGCGTATCCGCTGGGCGCCCTGCTCGGCGTCTCGCTCTATCTCGGCAACACCGCGCCCGACATCGAGAGCGACGCACGGGCCGGCGTGCGTGGCCTGGCGCACCGGCTGGGCGAGCGCGGCGCGGTGCTCGGCTCACGGCTGGCGCTGGCGCTGGCTGTGGCCGCCGGGCTGGTGCTGGCGCCGCTCGCCGGCTACCGCACGGGGGTGGTGGCCGCCGGCGCAGGGGCGGCGCTGCTGGCGCTGGCCGCGGCGATCGGCGTGTCGCGGCGGGGTGGCGAGGCGGGCCTCGGGCGGGCCTGGGGCCTGCTGATCGCGGGCAGCCTGGCCTTCGGCATCGGCTGGCTGGCGGCGGCGCCGTAACAGCATTCGCGTTTCTGTGTAAGAGAATTGATCTTCTACAATGGGGCGATGGGGGGCGCGTGAGCAGCGGCGACGCGCGCGGCCTGAGGACGCGATGAACCGACAGCAGCAGCGCCAGAACGAACGCGATCAGAAGCGGCTGGAGCAGCGCCAGCGCGCCCGCAAGCAGGGCGGACGCTCCGCGCCGCCGTCGCTGAGCAAGCGACCCGCGGCGGCAAGCGCCCGTGGGGCCGCGGCGCTGCCGCCGGACGCGCAGCGCCGCCGGCTGCCCTCGTGGCTGCCGTGGGCCATTGCCGGCGTGATCGTCCTCGCGATCGTTGCGCTGTTCTTCCTGCTGGACCCGCTGGGTCTGCGGGCGCCGCTGCCGGGCACCAGGGTGGCGTCGCAGGGCAACGCGCACGTGAATCCAGGCGACTTCCACGTCGCCTACAGCACCGACCCACCGACCTCCGGCCCGCACTTCCCCACCGTGCCGCAGCCGCAGATCTACAAGGATCCGCTGGCCACGGAGTTCCTGCCGCACTTCATGGAGCACGCCGGCGTCGAAGTTCTCTACAACAAGGACGCGCCGGCCGACGTGGTGGCGAAGCTGAAGGAGATCTACCGGCAGGAAGTGGACAAGACGAACGTCGGCGTGGGACCGCACCTGCTGCTGGCGCCGCGGCCCGAGATGCCCTGCGAGGTGACGGTTACGTCGTGGCAGCGGATCACGGCCTGGGGCAGCACCTGCAACCAGCCCGGCGCCGTGGGCCACGACTTCAGCCTCAAGGGTTCGGCGGACATCGACAAGCTGAAGACGTTCATCGAGCGCAACTACTGCCAGTACGACCCGGAGAACACCTGCGGCAACGGCGCCAAGGGCGGTCCGATCAATAACGCGCCGGTGACGCCGCAGCCCGGTCAGGCGACGGTGCAGGCCGTGCTCGGTACGGCGACGCCGGCGCCGGGCGCCACGCCGGCGGCCACGCAACCCGTCGGTCCGCTGGCGCCGGCCACGCCCGCCGCCGGTTCGACGCAGCCGCCGGGGCCGCTCGCCCCCGCCACGCCGGCCCCCTGACGTCCCACGCCCGAGCACGGGCGTCAGGAGGAAGTCGGCATGGCGCAGCGGCCGGTGCTTCTGGTGCGGGCGCGGATCGATCCGGCGGCCCTGCCGGAGTTTCGCGGCTGGTATCACCGCGTGCACCTGCCGCACGTGCTGGCCATTCCCGGCGTGGTCGGTTACCGTGGCCTGGCCTACGGGCCCGGCGCGCCGGCGGGCGCGCCGAACGTCGTTTCGATCTACCTGTTCGCGGACGAGAGCGTGGTGCAGAAGGCGCTGGGCAGCTCCGAAGCGCAGCGGGCGCGGCAGGACTGGGCGGAGTGGTCGGGCAAGGTGCGCGACCTCTCGATCCAGATCTACGCCGCCGTGAACGCCCGCGCGACGCTGCGGCACCTCAACTGACCGGAGCGCCGCGGGCGGCGCTGTCGAGGCGATCTCGACGGGCAAGCAGCGGTAGGCGAGGAGGAACTGCGCCGTGACCACCACTCAGGCAACCATGCAAGAGCTGAAGGGCCGCGCCTGCGCCCGCATCGACGCCCAGCGCGAGGCGATCGTGGAGCTGGTACAGCAGATCTACCGCGAGCCGGAGATCGGCTTCCACGAGCAGCAGACGGCGGCGCTGGTGCAGCAGACCTTCGACCGGCTCGGCGTGCCCTATCGCAAGGGGCTCGCGCTCACGGGCGTGAAGGGCGAGCTGCGCGGCGGCGCCGGCGCCGGCCCGGCCGTGGCGATCATGGGCGAGCTGGACGCGCTGATCGTGCCCGACCACTTCGACGCGCATCCGCAGCGGCAAACGGCGCACGCCTGCGGCCACAACGGCCAGATCGGCTCGATGATCGGCGCGGTGATCGGCCTGCAGGCGGAGGGTGTGCGCGAATCGCTCAGCGGCCGTGTTGTGCCGATGGCCGTGCCGGCCGAGGAGTGCATCGACATCGAGGGCCGGTTGGAGCTGAAGCGCGCCGGCCAGATCGAGTTCATCCTCGGCAAGCCGGAGCTGATCCGGCTGGGCGAGTTCGACGACGTGGACCTGGCGATGATCGTGCATACGTCCAGCGTCGCCGAGGACGGCCGCTTCGCCGTCTCGCGCAGCAACAACGGCGCGATCATCAAGCACGTGCGCTACACGGGCCGCGCGGCGCACGCGGGCGGGGCGCCGCAGCGGGGCATCAACGCCCTGGCCGCGGCCACGCTGGCCCTGGCCGGTATCGACGCGCAGCGTCCCACGTTTCGTGATGAGGACACGGTGCGCGTGCACCCGATCATCACCGCCGGCGGGCGCTCGGCCAGCATCGTACCGGCCGATGTGCGCATCGAGACCTTCGTGCGGGCAAAGACGCTGGAGGCGATCGCAGACGCGAACACGAAAGTGGACCGCGCCCTGCGCGCCGGCGCCCTGGCGCTGGGCGCGAAAGTGCAGATCACGACGATCCCCGGCTATATGCCGCTCACGCACGATGAGCACCTGGTGGAGCTGATCAGCGCCAACGCAGCCCAGCTCGTGGGCAAGGAGCAGGTGGGCCGCACCGGCCACCGCACCGGCTCGACCGACGTGGGCGACATGAGCCTGATCATGCCGGTGGTGCATCCGCACGCCCTCGGCGCGGTGGGCACGGGCCACGGTGCGGACTACCACATCGTCGATTTCGACAACGCTGTGATCAACGCGGCCAAGGCGATGGCGATGACGACGATCGACCTGCTGGCGGACGGCGGCGCGCAGGCGAAGCGTGTGAGCGGCGCCTTTCAGCCGCGCTTCAGCAAAGATGCCTATCTCACCTTCGTGCGCGGCCTCGCCTACGAGCGCGAGTTCGCCGAGAGTTAGGCGACAGGTGACAACCCTCGCTATCCCTCATCTGTCACCGGTCACCTGTCACCTAGACAGAGATATCGATCGTGCCGCTGAAACAGTTGCCGGAGTCGTCGCAGAAAACGACGGTCCAGGTGCCCGCATAGGCGCCGGCGAAGTCGGTGGCGGGGGTGACGGTCACACTCCAATTGCCGCCGTCGTCGGCCACGATCACGGTTGGCGTGGTGGTGCCGGCTACATAGAAGGTGTACTGCTGGCCGGTGGGATCCTGATAGAGCTCAGCCAGCACCGCGCCCGGCGCGAAGCCGGCGCCGGTGAAGGTGAAGACGTCGTTCTGGTTGCCGCTGGCCGGGTCGACCGTGACAGTGGGGCCGGTCTGCGCGTGCACGCGGGCCGCGCTGCTGCGCATGCCCCCGAACGCCAGCAGGGCGACGATCGCGAACAGCACGCCCGCACGCCGGGCGAGGCCTGCAGGGCTGCCCCCAGGGACGGTGGGAACGGCGAGGCTCATATCGATCGCTCCTTCTTCATTCGCGCCCGGGAGAATCTGCCGCGCTGCGGGCCGGGACGCGCGGCAAGTATCGCATGGCGCGTCTGCGAAGCCGGCGGTGTTATGGCCAAAAGCCCGCGAAATTTCGCAAGCTTGCGCGGGGTCGGAGCGGCGGCGTGGCAGTCTTCGCCGCGCCGCCGTCCGGCGTCTTCAAGCGGCGTTCGCAGACGCTCTGCGCCTGGCTGCCGCCGGTGCTATACTCGCTCAGCCCGCTTGAGACCCGGCTGCACAACCGGCTCGCGTTCCGGAACCCGGGTGCCGAGCCGCACCCGATCGCCGGATGTGAAACGATCCAGACGCATGCCCGTGAGGTGAGCGATGCCGCTGTTCTGTGCCCTGGGCAAAACCACCCCGGTTGGTGCGGCCGACCTGCGCGGCACGGCGGAGCGCTACGGCGAAAACCAGCGCGCGATGGATGCCGTAGGCGCGAAGATCGTGGCCGGCTACGCCTGCCTCGGAGCGTACGACTTCCTGTTCATCATCGACGCGCCCGACAACGAGACGGCGATGCGCCTCTCAGCGCTGACGGCCTCGCGCGGCACCTCGCAGTACGAAACGATGCCGATCATCCCGATCGAGCGCTTCTTCGAGATGGTCGCGGACATCGGCGGCCCGCCCGACACACGCTGAGACATGGTTTCAAAATCGGCTCGGGTTCCCGCTTGCAGGTGTGCGATCGCACCTGAACGCCGGTTTTGAAACTAACTGTAAGGGCGCCGCGCCGGCCGGGCACAGCGTGCCCGGCCCTGGACTTTGGCACATCGACCGTGCTCGCCGCGTGGTCCAGGCGAGCGGGAGCCGGGAGTGCAGGTCCGGATCAGGCTCAGGCGCGCAGGA